>JACKQG010000378.1_pt1 | contig 65449 bp, 38 predicted proteins | sample 8237621 | NCBI WGS metagenome assembly JACKQG01 (sample SAMN15677084, study PRJNA649215) | marine metagenome | biome: marine; feature: Black Sea; material: saline water; isolation source: suspended particulate matter (SPM) from the Black Sea western gyre | collected 2013-06-09/2013-06-10 | depth... | reverse complement strand
TCGGACGCGCACGTCTGCACCAGAATGTCATGGTTCTCGGAGAAGCTCAGGGAGGAGAAGTCATCGGTCTCATCTTCCCACAGTTTCCTCCCCGTCCCAATATCGAACGCCCTGAGCTTTCCCGTGCCGTCGAACGCCATGCCTCTCCGCTTTATCGCTTTCCGCACGCCATCGGGCAGCATATCGACACAGAAGACTCTCCCGTTCCCGATGGTGACCGGGGTGTTCAAGTGACCCACGTTGCCCCAGTTGTGATAGTAGAAGCTGCTCCCGAGGAGGCCTTGCTCGGCACGGTGTTGCCAGAGCAGCTCGCCTGAGTGTCGATCGAGCGCCAAGAGCGCGGTCGCTGGCAGCGCTTCCACCCCGATGACAAGGCCCTGCTCCTTGAGCCCCAAGACATCGAATGAGAATCCTTCTGCCAACGGCACGCGGGGAGCGATCGCCAGGCCAACGACGATATTCCGAGATGTCCACATCTGGGTTAGATACAGCGACTGGCCGGTGGTTGGGTCCTTCGGCATCTCGAACTCGGAGACCAATGCTCCGGTCTCCGGCGCGAGACGCTGGAGCATCTGGCCGTACGCGACGTATATGCCGTCAGGCTGGGACACGACGTGATATCCCACACGCTTGATCTTGTCGTATGCTCGGCCCCCCTCGCGGCTACGTTCGGGCCGCCAGAAGATGAAGTTGCCACCTTTGCCATAGAACAAGTTCCGTCGATCTTTCTCATCGGTGAAGGAGTGCTGCCAGAGCATCCGTCCGGTGTACACGGAGAGCGCTGAGAGGCGGTCGGGGCCTTGGTAGATCATCCGGCCACCCACAACCTGGGGGCGAGGCGGGTTCAGAGACTTCCGGAACACGTCCGAGGTGCGCACTTGACCCCCAAACCACAGCAGACCGAGGGGTGCCTTGACGAGCGTGTCCCTGGACATCTGGGAGTTCCCCGCATCTGCAAGTTCGTGCGTCCACGTGCCGGCCCCCGGCAGTGGACCGACGCGACGCAGGAGCGCAAGAGGCCCGGAACTGTTGAAGGAGATCTTGGTAACTCCGGCCTCCTCGGCCCACTTCTGGAGCAGAGCACACTCCGCGTCCGAAGCGGGAAAGCACGCCACGCCGCCGTAGGGCCGCAGAGCACGCAGCGGGGTCGCGGGCGGAAGGGGCTCGTGCGACAGCCCTGCGGACCGCAAGTCATCGCCCACGATCAGATCCGCGATGTACGGCGGGAAGGGGAAGGCGAGAGGATCCCCTCCATGCAACTCGACACGTCGTCCATACAGACCGGCAAGGTCCAGTTTCCGGCGCCATGCGTCAACACGCTGGGAGTCCTTGTCGACCGCGATAACGTACAGGGCCGACTGTCTGATGAGCTCTTCGATCAGGCGGCCCGAGCCTATTCCGAGTGCAAGGCAGTACCCTCGGGACTCGCCGCTTGCCGCAAGGATACGGGCCGCGACCTCTGACCATCGGTCCGATTTTCTGAGCAGCGCGGTCTCCTGCTCACGGTGATATTTGACCGGCCTCTTTCCCTCGCCAAAGCAGCACACCTGCCCTTCCTTCGTGACCACGAACAGCTTGCCATCGGCGGCAAGCAGGCTCCAAGGCGTTCCGTCGACCTCCGCGGACCAGGTCTGCTTCGGTTCCTGGCCATCCTCAGGAATCGCCAAGGCAAAGACGCTGTTCTTGAGCGTGCAGTAGAGGCGGCCGCCAGCCTTGATCCGGACCTTGCCATTCTGATACGTCCACCGGACCGGCGCCTCGAAGCGCCGCACTTCTTTCTCGCCTTGCTTGATCGTTCGATACTCACCGCGCTCGAGGTCGAGGGCCTGGATCTCACCTCCCGCGTCGTGATAGAAACGCTGGTAGTCGCCAAAGTCGCCAGTGTACGAGGAATTGGGGTAGAAGGTATTGAACACCATATCCCGATCGACAACTGGCTGCCACATCGTCGCAGGCTGGGGCCGGTGCAGATACTCATAGCCGGCACTGTCAAGGCGAAAGAGGCTGCCGGAGAAGAAGAACGACTCGCTCGCGACAACATGACAGTTCGACCAGTCTCTGAACCCCATATTGAAGTGGGCGAGTCGCCCCGTCTCTCGGTCCAGCAGGGCTGGCCGCGTGCGACCACACGGCAGAAGCAGCGTTTTCTCGAGAGCCACGAGATAGCCCTGTGGCGCCGGCCCGCTCATGGACGCGCCAGCATGAGGTGTGTTGGCCCGCAGATACCCGGTCGTGTCGTTGCACCACAGAGCCGTCCCGGTTCTGGCATCGACGGCATGGATGAACACTCCCATGAAGGGCCAGAAGCCAGCGGCGAAGTAAATGATGCCGTCCCTGATCACTGGCCCTCCCCTGGCACACCACATGGAGATCAGGCGTTCATTCCCCAACACCTTGTGCCGCGTGGTGCCGCCAAAGAACCGCCACACCAGTCTCCCGCTTTCGGCGTCGAGGCAGTAGAGATACGCGTCGTCGGAGACGAAGTAGATCAGGCCCTGCTGTGCGACCGGCGCGAATCTGACCGGGCCTCCCGCGTAGAACCGCCATTTCTCGTTCCCTGTCTCCGTATCGAGCGCGATGACGCGGTCGCTGACCATCGATGGCAGGAACATGGCCTTACCCATGACGACCGGCTCGTACGTCAGATCGAAGAGCGGCCGCGCCTCATCGGGCCAGGCCGGCCGCGGGCGCGGCAACTGTCGCACCCACTGGAGGTGCAGTTGCTCCGGCAGGCGCTCAGGCGAGCACGCGCTCCGGTAGGCGTCGTACCGCCACATGGGCCAATCGTGCGCGGCGACGTCCGTCAGCCCGACCGGGAGCAAGAGGAAGGCCAATGCAGATAGAGGATGCCTCATGGGTCTACAGACCGTAGGTACGAACCGCGTTGTCGTGGAACCACATCTTCGCGATACGCAGCGCGTCCTGCATATCCATCTCCTCACCACGGATGCGCTTGCCGAGGGCTTTGGCGACGACTTCTTTGGCCATGATCAGGTGGCCGTGGACCTTCTCGACCGTGATGCTGTAGTCCGCGCCGAACGCGATGATGTTGTTCAGCGGCACCATGTCGATGCACTGGCCGCCAGCGCCCGCAACAGGCATTTCCGTCCCTCTCAATTCAGTCTCTTAGCGACAGCTTTGCATCACCCAGAAAACGGAAGGCGATACGTTGGCCAGTATAGCAGGCCCACCCGGCTACATGAACAGACTGCCTGCGAGCAATACACACATGCGAGCGGATCAGAAACGCTCCTCACTTTGCGGCGAAGCACAACAACCGGCCGTCGGTGAGCGCGATATAGACCGAGCCGTTGGCCACGGCCAGGCTGTCCCACGCCGGGGGCGCAGGCAGCGGGTACTGTGCGAGTTTCTCTCCGGTCGCTGCGTCCGCCAGCCAGAGCACGCCGCCCATTCTTCCCTCATACGCCTTGGCAATGTCACCGTCGGGGAAAACGACCGGGGTACCGGCGACGAAAACCACGCTCTCGGACATGGCCATGGCCTTGCCGGTCAGCGGGATGGGACATTGCCAGATCCGTTTCGACTGTGTGGCGGCCGCTGCGGCGGCCAGGTTGCGAGCCCTTCTCGCGGCGGCGGTATTCTTCTTGACGGCTTTCTTGTCTGTGCCGCGGCGTTTTGCTTTGGTCGCATTGGCGTCATTGGTTCCTGTCGTGCGGGCGCCGGCAGGCGCGGGTTCCTTTTCTCCCGCGATGCCACAATACAGCGCATAGCCGCTCACCCTTGGATCAAATGGAGTCTGGCGCGCTGGCCTATACCCGCGCACCTCGATGAAACGGTCCCCGTCCACCACCATGATATCGCCGTGCACGCCAGCCAGGCCGGTGGGAATGTCGTAGCGTGTCACGGTATCGAGCGTCCAGAAGGTGCGGTGCTGGGGAATGGATTCCAGGAAACCGGGATTGGGGATCAGATGCCGGTTTTTCACCGCGGTCTGTTCCACCGGCGTGAGATCCGGCAGGAACGCCTGCTGTTTGAAATAGACGCACGCCCCGCCGTCGACCGGCACATCCGCCTTGAAGCCATAGATGCCGCTCGCCGCCCGAATGCCCTGGACAAGCATAGGAAACGTGTCCTCGCCGAACGGGCCGTACATGCGGCGCTGGTGCCGGACCTCCCCGGTCTTCATATCGAGCGCGTAGACGAAGATGCCGCCATCCACAAACGAGTTTCTGCCAGCCGCGAAGTATACCAGCCCATCCTTCAGTAGCACCGTGCCGTTGACCGGCCACGCGGATTCTAGTTGTTCGTACGCGCAGATCACGCGGCCAGGCAGGGGCGTGAAACGCCACGCCAACGCGCCGTCCGACGCCTGGAGCGAATAGACGGCCCCGTCGCGCGAGCCGAAATACACGAATCCGTCCGCGTAAGCCGGTGGAGAATCGATCCGGCTGCCGGCGGAGAACTTCCAGAGCGGCTCGCCGGTCTGGGCGTTGAATGCGCACATCTGGTGCGCATCGATATCCGCGACAAAAAGAGTGCCGGCGGCGATGACCGGAGCGCTCGGGCGCCCGGTAAGTTCGACTTCCCACTGCGGTGAAACCGAAGTGTCCACCTTGTTTTTTGAGACGCCCGAGCGGGTATCGTCATGCCGGTAGGTCGGCCAGTCAGAGTCAGACGGGAGGCTGGAGGCTGCAGACTGAAGGGAATCGTAGGCCGGTCCCTTCTCCAGCCGGTTCACCGGCTTGACCTTGACCGGGTCGTTCGATTTCGCCAGCCCCGGTTCCGGCGCCAGGGCGTTCAACGCGTTGAGCATGACCCAGTTGCAGCAGGAGCAGGACGGCGGCCCTGCATAGAGCAAGCCACCCGAGGGCATGAAGCCGATGCCACAGGTTCCCCGCACCCAGGGATGGGGAAGCTCCGTGCCGGTCCCGAATTGCAGGTAATCGCTGCCTCCGGTCGCGCTGTTGATGTAGTACGAATCGGTGATCCGGTTGCGGTAGCAGCGATCATGGCCCATAGGGCGAATCATTCGCTGAGGAATCTGCTTCACCAGTTTGCCCGTTTCCGGGTCGTAGCCATTAACGCCCATATAGGTCAGGTCCACTTCCGGTGTTAGCTGCCCTCTGTTCGCGTTGTAGCCGGCCGCCCAGACCAGTCCGCCGGTCAGAAACACGTCCGGCTCCTTGTGGTGGTTGAACGTGGCGGGCGCGGACCAAAGCTCCTTGCCGTCGGAGAGCCGGAAGGCGCGCAACTGCTTGCCGTCGGCCACAAAGGCCCCTTCTTCGGAAAGCACGAGCGAGATCGCGATTCCGATGGTCGCGTTGAAGAACGAGACCGGCGCGGGGGTGTTCCACAGGGTCTTGCCGGTGTCTCGGTCCCAGGCGGTCACGCCGGCACCGGTGTAGAGCACCAGGTAGTCGCCGCTGACAGCGAGGGTGGCGCCAAGATAACCTGCCGTATCCTCGCCGGATTTTTGCCAGAGCGTTTTTCCGCTCGCCGCGTCGATGGCGGTGATAGTGCTCTTGGGGTCCCTGAAGGTGATGACCCGCGGTCCGTAGAGAGCCTCATGGAATTTCGAGGTGCCGAGGGCATGGGTGCCTTCGCCCCGATCGTAGGTCGGTTGGCCGGTCACCACGTAGAGCGTGCCGCGATCGTAGACGAATTCCGTCGTGTTCTTCGTTCCCTCATATTTTTTCTTCACGGCGCCTGTGGCGGCATCGAAGGCGGTAACCGGGGCGAAATAGCCCGGCGTGCAATAGACGGTGTCGCCGATCGCCGCGCAGCGCCGCTGCAACTGCACCGGCATGTTCTTGTCATAAATCAGCGTCGAATGCCAGTCGGGGAAGGGCACCCGCCAGAGCTCGATGCCGGAAAATGCATCGCGGCAGATGAGCGCGTACTTGCCCGGCAGGGCCGGATGTTCTGCCGAGGCCACGTCTTCGACCGTATAGAGCCGCGACTGCGACGCGAGCAAGCAGTTCATGGAGGGCATGATATGGTGGGAACGCTGCCACTGCGGGAAGGCGATCCACTGGTAACGGCGGGGTGGGCCCACGGCGGTATCGTGCGCCACGGCGTTGTTATCCGGGCCGTGATAATGCTGCTGCCATTCGTCGTATTCTTCGGGCCAGGGCTTGACGGTCACCTCGTCTTGGCCGGCCCGATTCAGCACGGCCGCGCCGAGCGGGCGGAGCACCCGCATGACTTCCGCCATAGGCACGGCCGGATCGTCAACCACTACCAGCGCGGCCAGGTTATCAACGTAAGGCAGGCGTTTCCCATCATACGGCGCCACTGAGACTGTTCCATACAGCCCCCGAGACTGGATGTACTGGCGGGCAGCCTCACACGCGGCCGTGTCGGTGGTCAGCCCCTGGACACAGCAATGGTCATTGGCCTTCAAGGCGGCAGTGAACTTTCCATCCGTGGCGCCGAGATGCACAATGACGCCACCCCCGATACCGGTCGCGGAAAAGACTCTTGCGGCGCGTTCGGTTTCCGCAGCCGGCGCCGGTTCAGCGGACGCGGAACGGGACGACGCGATCATCATGACCGCCGCGAGTGCGGCCGGAAGAAACGATGGGTTGGCAAAACCGAAAGGACGGGGTGATCTGTTCATTGCGAGAACTCCTTCAAGTCGACATTTCCCAGTTGACCTCCGCCCAGCTACCCCACCGGGCGTCTAAATGAACAATTGTACTTGCTTGGCCAGTCTCGCCCAAGCGACTATTCGTCCCCCAAGGCGAAATCGGCCCCTCGCGGGGTGGTGGCGTTCTCGACGACTAAATCGGCGGTGTCTTTCAGTAGGCATGCCCGCAGTTAAGCCTCGCCGGCTTCTGCAACGCAACATCTACCCCGACGATGCCTGCCTGCCCGACCATACGTTCGTCTCGCCGCTGGCCAAAACTCACGCCGTCAACGCAACCGGCTCGCCCTGCGAACCGTGTTGGGGACTTCGTTGCAGAGCTAGCCGGCCAGCCTTGCGCGCTCAGGAGTATCCGTCCTGAGCGAGAAACGCACGGTGACAGGCCCAGTTTATCGCGACCGAAGAATTCAAGGTCGATGCGTAGTGTGTCGCGGAGGTCACGACCGACGAGTTGCCACGGCGCTTCGCCAGCGTCTTCACTCGACTTGCAGGGCTGGCCGAGACGGCTGACAAGCGACGAATTATCTCAACTGCCCGGCGCAGATGTGTTGGGAAATCCGGAATCCCAAGGTGCATGTCCAGACGAAGGAATTGGGTTCTTAGGCGAGCGGCAGATGAGAATTTACCCGTGGGGCAAGCTTCCAGCTTGCCGTTTGCGGCTACTTCGCAAGCTGGAAGCTTACGCCACGGTACGAAACCAACTGCCGCTCGCCTTAACTCAAGACGAGGACCCCCATTCCCCGAACAGCCACAAGAAGACACAAAAACGCACAAGATAATGCCGACAGACATACTCGAGCGCGCACACTTCGCCTTTGTGCCTCTTCGTGCTTTTCGTGGCCATTCGCTGCATTCTGCAGACTTTGTGTTTTTGCTTTGAGCCGTTCGCGCCGGAGCTGCGGTCGCTTAGCACCGTTCGAGAAATAAGTGGCGTAAGCTTCCAGCTTGCGATGCCATTGTCGACCGCAAGCTGGAAGCTTACGCCACGGAAGAATCGGACAGTAGTTTCTCGAACGGTGCTTTTCTGAGATCACACCGTGCACGTTGTGTCATACTGCCTCGATTGCGTTTGTGCTGTTCCGGCAAGGGATTCGCGTGCCCGCGGCGGGTGCGAATGGCAGTCCCAACAACCGACGCTTACCTGGCTGATGGCTTTCCGGGATGTTGAGTTGCGAGATGGCTTCTTGGGCCAGCCGTGCGCGAGATTTTCTCTTGATCGACCCCATTGGCAACCTCACCGTCGAACGTCGCTGGGCGAAAACACGTGCCGGATGTCTTCGAGGATCAGGTACAGGCAAGGGGCGAGCACAAGGATGATTGCCGTGGTGAATAGGATTCCGAAGCCCAACGAGATGGCCATTGGAATGATGTATTGCGCCTGCAAGGAATCCTCAAAGATGAGCGGCATGAGACCTCCGAATGTTGTCAGCGTTGTCAGTAAGATCGGGCGGAATCGGCGTATTCCCGCCTGCGAAATTGCCTCCATTGCCGAATGCTCCCCGCGGCGACGGTTGGCATAATCAACCATGATCAAAGAGTCGTTGATCACTACTCCAGAGAGTGCGATCACGCCCATCAGACTGACCAGCGACAGGTCGTACCCGAGCAGAATATGACCAAGGACTGCACCGACGATGCCGAATGGAATTGCGACCAGCACAACCAGCGGCTGGATGTAATCTCGAAAGGCGATCGCCAGCAGCGAATAGATTACTGCCAGTGCGAGTCCGAACGATCCCCACAAGGACGAAGTCGCTCGACGCATTTCCGCATTGCTCCCTTCGAAGCTCCACGTGATGCCGGGAAAATCCTTCGCTAACTGAACGAGTTCTTCGTCTTGTAAGGCGTTGATCACCTGAGTAACGGCTCGCTTGGGTTCGACGTCCATGGAGACGTTCACGATCCTTCGGCCGTCGCGACGGTGGATTGCCGTAAACGCATTGCCTTTCTCCAAGGATGCGACATCCAACAGCGGCACTTCCGCGCCGCTCGGAGTGCGGATAATCAGGTCTTCCAGGTGATGGATGTCCTCGCGTTGGTCTTCCGGTAATTTGACGCGGACTTCAATCTCGTTGGTGCCACGCAGTAGACGGAGGGCGAGCGAACCAAAGAATGCGCCGCGAAGTTGCTCACCAAGTTCTTCGTCGGTTAAGCCCAGTGCGCGCCCCTCGGGACGCAGCCGAAAATCGTACTGGGTTTTGCCTTTGTTCCAGTTGTCACTGACATCGCGGGTGTTGGAAAAACGCTTGACTCGCTCGAGAAACGCCTGGGACGCCTTCTCCAGGACGTCGATATTGCTGTGGCTGAGATCGATGCTGATGTCCTGTCGATACCCACCCGGTCCGCTTTCAGCTTCGAAGGTCACTTGGTCCACGCCCGGCAAGTCACCGATCGAATCCCGCCAGAGCGCAATGACTTCTTTCGCCGTCATGTCGCGTTGATCCGGCGGCTTCATAACGATCTCGACATCGATAAAATCCTGCCCGCGCACGTTGGTCTTGATACCCTCGGCCACTTCGTGCAGGTTGTGTTCTTCGAACATCCTCATGCTGGCCTCGGTAACCGCTCGGGCGATCTCAGCCGACTGGTCCTGCGTGGTTCCGACCGGCATCCGCACGCCCGCTTCGATTTCATCCGCGGAGACTTCGGGCATCAAGATCATCCCCATGTGGGCGCTGGTCGCATAGCCTCCGACCACAAGGAATAAACCAAGCGCCGTGCAGGCGGTGATGTACCTGAATCGCAAACAAAACAGGAGAATGGGCCGGTAAACGGTATCAACGAGACGGCTGAATCTTCGGCTGAAGCCCTGCTGGCCGCGATGAAATAGAGCCCCGAGACCACGTTTCTTCAGGCCACCGGTTCTGGCATGAGCCAAGTGTGCCGGCAAGATGAAAAGCGATTCAACGAGCGAAAGGGCCAGCACAATGATCACCACCACAGGCAGCGGCCCCCAGAACTTGCCGGTCTCGCCGGGAATGAACATTAACGGCACAAAGGCGACAATGTTCGTCAGGACGCTGAACACGACGGGGCCAGCAACCTCGCGCGTCCCGACCACGGCCGCGACCTCGTGGTCATCGAGCGACTGCCGTTGTTCGTAAACGTTCTCACCTACGACGACCGCATCGTCGACAACAATGCCCAAGACAACCAGGAAGCCGAAAAGGGAGATCATATTGACGCTGACGTCAGCCACAGGCAAAAACAACAGTCCACCGATGAACGAGATCGCCATGCCCATCATGACCCAGAATGCCAGTCGGAATTCGAGAAACAGGGCCAGGATCAGCAACACGATGCCTACCGCCAAGACGGCATTTTCCATGACCAAGTTCAACCGGCGGCGAAACTCTTCCGCGTTGTTCCGGTCAACCCGCCACTTCACGCCGGGCGGCAAGATAGTCTCAAACTCCCGCATCGTTTCTTCGACAGCCTCCGCGATTTCCATCGGCGACTGCGACCCGATCCGGTAAATGTCAAGCTCGATCGACGGTGTTTGGCTGAACTGTGAATGAAAGCCGACTTCCTCAAAACCATCTCGTATCGTGGCGATATCACCGAGCGTCACGAGCGCTCCGTCGCGGCCGGCCACGACTTCGATCTTGGCAAACTCATCGGCCCACTGCTTGCGGGCTTTGACACGCAGCAGGATTTCTCCTGCACCCGTTTGCACAGATCCCGCCGCCACATCTTGGCTACTGGTCCTGATAATGTCCGCGACTGCGGGTAGCGTTAGCCCATATTCTCGCAGCCGCTGACGAGGGATTTCCACGTGCGTCACGTACTGCGGTACACGACGAAGTTCCACCTGCGTGATCTGTTCGTTGGCCTGAAGTTGATCGCGCAGTTGTTCGGCCAGCTTGCGGAGCGCCCAAATATCGATGGGACCGTATATCGCGAGCTGCATCGCTTCTCGTTGCCGCGATCGCAGGCTGACTTCCGGCTTTTCAATCTGGTCGGGGAACGTACGAATACGGTTGACGGCTTGATCGATGTCCTGCAGAGCTTTCATTCGCTCCTGGCCGGCGACCAGTTCAATGAACACTCGGCCTCGCCCTTCGCGCGCTTCGCTGGTGATCTCGCGAATTCCTTCCACACCGCGTACGGCTCCCTCGATCGGCCGCAGGATCCCCTGTTCGACTTCGGAAGGCGCGGCACCGGGGTAGCCGACTCGGACTTCGACAATGTCCAGCTCGAACTGCGGAAAGACTTCCTTCTGAATGGTTACCGCCGACCAGATTCCGCCAATCAAGAGGACCATCATCAGCAGGTTAGGAGCGATGGGATTGCGGACCATCCAGGCGATGGGGCCCCGACGCGCGTCGATACCGTCTCGATGCTGATTCAATCCGTCGCCTCGCTGTTGGAGTTCTCTCTCGGTTCGGACGCGTCGTCGACCCTGCGCAGGCCGACGCCGTCGGCCACCGTCGCCAGCGTCGAGATCACGACTTCTTCTTCACTTTCGAGACCCTTCCGGATATAAGCGTGTTCGGCATCACGGAAGACAACATCGGTTTCGCGGATCTCCAGTTTACCCTCTTTCATGACCCACACTGTGTCGCCTTCGCGCACATATTCACGACGCAGGCGGAGAACGTCTTCGATGGGGCGGCCCTCAATCTCAACTTCGATCAAGGTGCCGAGAATCAGCGGCGGCACATCGGACTTGTGTCCAAGAGGGTCGGGCACAGTGACCAGCACCCGCGCCAGGCGAGTCTCCCGGTCGAGCGCGCCGATCAGACGCGTAACGCGAGCCCGGCGCTGGGCATCAGGCCCCCAGGTGTCCGAATCGCGCAATACGACCTCCGATCCCTGAACATCCGCTTCGGGAAACTGTATCCACCGCAAGCTGCGAAGCGGGACGGAAGTTTGAATCCAGTACTCGTCGATGCCCACAAGCTGGCCGAGCTCATCACCCGTGGCGACTTGAGAACCGACATTGACGGAGCGGCTGAGAATTTGCGCGTCGAACGGAGCGAAGACGCTCGTGCGTTCCAGATCCAGCTTGACGCGTTGCACCGCCGCTTCGGCCGCTCTCACCTCGGCCTGCATGGACCTCAACTGCGGCTCGCGCAACGCCAGCGCTCGGTTGGTCTCGTCGATCGTTTCCCCGAGCAGATCCAGCTCTTTCCGTGCCAGATCCTGTCGACCCTCCTCAATCTCCAAAGATGCTTCAGCCTGCTGCAAGTCAGCTTCACGGATCGACAAAGTGTTCTCAAAATCGACTGCGTCAATCCGCAGCAGCGTGTCACCTCTTCGGACCATCCCACCAGGAATGAACTCGGGCGACAGTTCGATCACCTGTCCGGCGACGCGGGGGCTAAGGACGACTTCCTGCGCGGCTTCGACGACCCCGAGCACGGCGAGGCGAGGTGCATATGTACCACGCTGGACCGTCACCGTTTCAACCAGCGCTGCGGACTTTCGCGTCGCGCTAATCTGTTGTGCGGTTGGCTCGGTGCGGTTGATCACAACAATCGCGGCGGCCGATGCGGCGAGTATGGCCAAGCACGCGATCATGCTGCCCAGAACGCTGAGCCAGCGTCGTCGGGGCGCGGTTCTGGCGTCATTCATCGATGTCGAGCTCGTACCCTCCCGGAGGCGGCAGTTGTTCTAGGCCTGAAGGCGACCCAGGGGCGTCTGCAGGCAAATCGGGCCGGTCCGAGGGCCAATCTGCGTGAGGTTGCGGATGCGTGTCAAAATCTCCGGCCAAGGCGAGGTATAGCCCAATGCGGATCAAAACTAAGTCTAGTCTGGCGGACAAAAGCTCGCGTTGCAAGCGTTGCTGAGACTGGATTGCGCTCAGAACATCCAGGTAGTCGGCGTCGCCGATGAGGTATTGATCGCGCAATTGCCCCGCAGCCTGCTGGGCCAGATGAACTTGAGCGTCGAGTCGTTCGAGCCGCTCGACTTGATAACGTTCGAGCGCCAGGCTGTCTTCGACTTCGCGAAAAGCATTCAGCATGGTCTGCCCGTATTCATAGAAACGCTGCCCGACCACTGCGTTGGTGCGATCGACTTCGGCCCGCCGTTGGCCTCCGTCGAGCAACGGGGCGATCATCTGGCCAGCGATCGAAACGAACCAGTCACGGAACAGAGTTTCTGGACTTTCTGCGAGATTGAATACCGAACCGGTCAGGTTGATGCGAGGATACTGAGCGGAGATGGCCGATGCCAGATCACGATCGGCAGCCACGAACGCCAGATAATCACGGCGGACGTCAGGTCTGCGTATGAGTAGCTCGGACGGCAATCCGGCGTACGGCAGTGGCGGCAAGGGGGGTAGCTCGGCACCTGGAGCAAAGCTGGCCGTCTGTGGCAACTGACCCAGCAGCACTGCCAGTTGGTGTTCCAGCACTTCGATCCGCGCCCGAGCAACCACCTCCTGTTCCAAGGTTGACTCGACCAACTGCCGCTGCCGGAGCACATCGGCGCTGCGAACAAACCCGCGGCCGAACCTTAGCTCCTGCGCCTTCAACCCAGTTCGGTTCGTTTCGACTTGTTCACCAAGCAGCTCGAGCTGGGCATGAACTTCGATCAGAGAGAACCACGTCCGAGCGACCTCAGCCGCTAGCGTAAGGGCCACAGCGTGATAGTCCGCGTGGGTCGCATCAGCTCGCAGTCGTTCCGCTTCGACGCGCGATTGAATTCGCCCCCAGAGGTCGACCTCGTATGCCGCATCCAGTCCCCACGCGACGCTCGCGCGATCTCGTCCTGGACCGAAATTGCTGTCGATGTCAATAAAACCATTGACAAAGAGAAATAAGTCCGAAGCTTCGCGTCGCTCAAGAGCTCGGGCGGCGCGTAGCCTTTGCAGGGCGATAGCAAGCGTGAAACTGCCACCGAGAGCTTCGTCCACTTGACGATCCAAAGCCGGATCACCAAACGCTGTCCACCAGCGATCGGGCATATCGATTTCCCCGCTAGGGGAAAACGGCAGCAGCGATCGAGAGGGAAGCTCTCGTGGTACATCTGGAGTCGCACAGCCAACCAATCCCACGAGCAGCCAAGCAATTAGCCACCTGAGCGGTTGATAGCGACCGGCTCGAGGACCGTCATCGAGCATGGTTTATCGCCAATCACTAATCGGACAAGACAACCAATAATGCTGCTGCTGCGAACCCCGCCGGCAGCGTAAGCGCGGCGATCAACACCACAATCCCGGTTCAAACAAATACCTTTCCGGCGACAAGCGAAAACCCGTCAGCCTTCGGGACAAGTTGTATGCTTCCCCAGCCAATGCCTCATATTGGTAAATCGACCTTCGGGCCCTGCCAACTTGGGTCTTATCGCTACAATCCGACCGGCCCGCCGGAAAAAATGGTGGTTCTGCAAAAGTACTCTTAATTCGCGAGCCTACACCGCATCTACACCACAATGAAGCAATAACAACAGGTCAATTAGAGTGGTTTTTGATGGCCGCTGATACCCGCAGATGACCGTTGGGGCGAGTTGGATTGGAAGCGTCCCTCTGTCGATTACATAATGCTCTCAAGAAATGTACGCCTACCATCGGTAATAGCGGTAGGGATTGTCTCCCATGGGAAAATCTGTGCGATAATCGGGATAGTAATATCCGCGTGCCTCAGCCTCCGCCGGTTTGGGCCTCAAGGAGATTGCACCTTCAACGTGTTCACCACCGTGATGCCATCAACCCGCACGTTCTGCTTGCCGTCCAGATCGATCCCAAGCTCCCGCACGACCGTCTCGAGAACGTGCAGACGCGGATCGCCGCCCGTCTTCACCATGATCCGCTTTGTGGCCTTGTCGTACAAGAACTCGGTCCACGGTTGGCCGTCACGCAGAGCCCGCGTTGGTTCGGCGAGCAAGGGCGCCGACCAACTGCCGTCTGCCTCGCGCCGCCAACCTTCGATCAAGCCCGCCCCGCTGATCGTTACTTTCTCGTCGTTCATAGTGCGGACGGTCACGCCGTCGTTCTTCGGCGCCAGGACCCCACGATAGACTCCGCTCCGCAGAATGATCGTTTCTCCCGGCTGGGCGATCGCGCACGCCTTGGTCAGACTTGCCAGCGGCACGGCCGGGTAGCCCCACGCCGGTTCGTCCGCGGCGGCCGGGTGACGCGGGTCCACGTAGTAGACGTTGGGATACTCCAGAGCCCCGATCGTCGCTCCGTCCTTGCCCGCCCCGATGGCCGGGCTGCCCTGCTTCAGGCGGAAATTCCGCTGCCGGGGATCCACGAACAGCGGGTCCTTGCCGTTGATGTTCGTCTTGGCCGCCAGCGGCGTCGTCTTGAATGTCAGGTTGTACTCGATGATCGGGTTGGCCGGCGAGAAATCCATTTGGTCGTCGACGGCTCGCTCGACCTCGCAGAAAACGTTGTTGCGAATCTGCCCGCCCGTCGATTCCTTGCCACGCAGCCCCACGCCGAACCAGGTGATCCCGGCGAAGGTGTTGTTCTCAATCGTCACGTCGGGCGTTTGGATGACATTCAGCCCCCACGCCCCTTTGTAGGTTGGCAGATTGGACGAGTAGATGTTGTGCCGCCAGGTCCAGTTCCGAACGCTGCCGATGTGCGGTGCACTTTCGACCATGGCGCCCTGGCCCCAATCGAAACACGTGTTGAACTCGAAGAGCAGGTCTTGCGCCATCCCGCCGTTGTTCATGAACGTCTGGATGGCGTCCACGTGGGCCCTCTTGGTCTCCGACGTGCGCGAGCCATGGTAGTAGTTGTAGCGCTGGATGCAGCCCTTACCGAAGAACCGCGTGTAATCGCAATCATCGTAATTGTTGCCCGAGGCGTACATGAAAAGCCGACGGATCTCGTTGTTCTCCACCAGCCAGTCGTTCCCGCCCAGGATGAAACCGTACTCGCAGTGGTAGACCTCGTTGTAGGCGATGCGGTTGTGCGCCACCGCAGAGTAGTCGCGAGTGGTGCCGTTGGGGCTCGGTTCGCCGTACGTTCCGTTGACCGCCGTCATCATGTCGTGGACGTAGTTGTCCAGGACTTCGCAATGGCTGCCGCGCAATTGGACAGCCGTAGCTGGCTTGTCGGCCGTGATCTCGAAGCCCTCCACGCGGATGCAACTCGCCTCCAGGTCGAAGCCGCCCACGGTCACCGAGCGCCGAGGCATTGCCACGAAGGCAATCGGCTTGCCTGGCGTGCCACCGGTGCGGACCTTCACCCGTTCGTCATACCGGCCGGCCATGACGGAGACAACGTCGCCCGGTTTGGCCATGTCGGCGGCCTTTTGGATCGTCTTCCACGGTTGGGCCGCAGTGCCCGGGTTGTTATCGTTGGCAACCGGATTGCCTTGGTCCACGAGGTACGTCGCTGCGCGATGCGTCGTTGCGCTGACACGGCCGGCTTGGCGCAGTTGAGACTGGAGAATCAGGTATCGGGGAGCCTCGGAAGCCGACATCACCGAGCAACACACCGCCAGCCACAGAGTGCCGGCAACTGAGATCCGAATCGTGTTCATCGGTTTGCTTTCTGTTCGCATCGGACTTGGTGTTAACGCATATCCCCGGTGAGCCGGGTCTCCCCACAGGCATCCAAAGCCAAGATCACGTAGGCCGTTCCCACGAAGGTGCTCAGTTCGTCGTTCTTATAGGGCGAGGGGGTGAACCAGGATCCGTCGGTCCGCTGATGGGTCTTCAACCAGAGCACGGCCTTTTGAAGGCGAGGCTCGTCGGCCGGAACTCTGCCGCCGCGTCGCAGCACATAGAGGACGAATCCCGTGCCGTAGCCGTCACTCGCCGTGCGGTCCAACGGCTTGCCGTCAGCCCGTTTCCAGTCTCCCAGGCCCGACATCGCCCAGCCGCCCTCCGGCCGTTGAAGGGCGAACAGATCGGCTACCGACTGTTCGATCTCTTGTTCCGTGAGCAGCCCCTGGACACCTCCGGCGGCCAGCAGGAGCATGGCACGCTGGTGCATCGTCGTTGAGGGATGCTCGTGGAGGTAGCGGCGGATTCGCTCAGACTGCCATTCGAGCATCATCAAGCTACTTGACATGAACGAACCTCACTTCACCAGCAAAGCAACTCCCGCCTGATGGCAATCCTCCCCAACGTTCCACGCAATGCGCTGAAAAGTCAACGTCTTCTCCAGTGTAGGCCCTGTGTTTACCGGCTTGCGGACGACCGTTGGCGCCATTTGCCGCGATATCTCGATTCGCGGGAGATACCGAGTATGGCTGCCCTGTGCTCTTTCCCACTTGAATCACCAACTTCTCGTGGTATGCTCAACTCCGTTGCTCGACATCAGAATTCCTATACTTGAAACTCCTATCCTTCATGATGGTTGAACCTACCAAAGACCGACGGGGCTGGGAAACATGGATCGCGATCGCCGCAGCGTGGCTGGTGTGCGGTGCCGTATCGAGAGCCGGAGACTGGCCCAACTACCGCGGTCCGAACCACAACGGGATCTCCGACGAGGGCGACTGGCAGGGCGATTGGGGCGACGGAGGTCCAAAGGTGCTCTGGCGGGCCGCGGTGGGCACGGGCTCGTCGTCCGTGGTGACCGCAGGCGGACGGGCCTACACGATGGGCAACCACGGCGAGGAGGAAAGTCAACAGGAAGACGCCGTTTACTGCTTCGACGCCGAGACCGGCGAGATGCTGTGGAAACACACTTACCCCTGCCCGTTGCTGCCCAAATACTATGAGGGCGGCACGCTCGCCACTCCGACTGTCGACGGCGGGGTTGTCTACACGCTCTCGAAGATGGGTGATCTGCTTTGCCTCCAGGCGGCCACCGGCAAGGTGCTCTGGCAACAGCAACTGAATCAGGAAATGGGTTTCACGCTCCCAACGTGGCATTTTTCCGGGTCGCCGCTCGTTCTGGATGACCGGTTGATCCTCAACGTCGGCTCGGCCGGTGCCGCGTTCAACAAGCACACCGGCGAACTGATTTGGGAGAACGGCAAGGACGCATGCGGATACGCCACGCCGGTGCCTGCCAAGGTCGACGGGCACGAATGCGTCGTGTTCTGCGGGGCGGATTCAATCATCGGGGTGCGAATCGTCGACGGCGAGTTGCTGTGGCGCTACCCATTCTTCAACAAACACAAAGCAACTACCGCCGACTCGATCGTCCATGGCAACGAGGTGTTCGCCTCGTGCGCCTACGGCCGGGGATGTGCCAAGATCCGGATCGCCGGCGGCCGCGTCACGCAGATGTTCGACAACACCGTGATGCGCAACTTCCAGAGTTGCTCGGTCCTGTGGAAGGGGTTCTTGTACGGGTTCGACGAAACCCGACTCAAGTGTATCGATTTCAAAGACAGCACCGAGCAGTGGAGCGAACGGGGTATGGGCAAGGGTTCGCTTGCGATGTGTGCCGATGGCCGGATGATCGCCATGAGCGACAGGGGCGAGATGGTGATCGCTAGAGCAAATCCCAACTCGTTCGAGACAATCGCCCGTGGGCAGGTCCTGCCCCGGTCGATGTGTCGGACAGTCGCCGTGCTATCCAACAGCCGGATCTACGCCCGCAATGCCAAAGGTGACGTAGTTTGTCTGGGCGTGAAGTAGACGCGGGAGAGAGGATAACAGCTATGCGAACCGGCGTCTTTCTGATGGTCGTTCTGATCGCAACAGCTCCCGCCACCGGGGTCGGTCCCAGCGACATTGTCGTCAACTCCGTCGGCATGAAGCTGGCCTACATCCCGCCGGGAGACTTCACGATGGGCAGCCCCAAAACCGAGCCTGGCCGCATTGCCAACGAGACGCGCCGGCACGTCACATTCGAGAGAGGATTTCGAATCGGCATAACAGAAGTCACTCAAAAGGAGTGGCGGCTGATCATGGGAACGAGCCCGGCTTTTTTCAAGGGTGACGACCTGCCGGTGAAGCGGTCCAGCGACTTTCACCAGACTTTCGCTGGAAATACGAGTCCCCAGTCAAGCCGGGTCTCAGTGGCACAAACGGCAAACTCTGACCGAGATGCCGAAAGCAAAGCTGACCGGATTCGTCGAATGTGTCGGTATCATCGCAACTCCGCAGTCGCGACCTGCTATGGTGGGTGAATTTCCGAGCGCCCCCATGTGCAACGAAGTCCACCAGAAGGATGTCGAGTCCCTGCCGCTGCCCAAGGACTGGTCTGCGAACGTTCGAAATGCCGTCCTGAATGTCATTGGTCTTGTGCGCATCGCGATGCTCGCGGGCCGCGAAGCCCTGATCGAGCAAGGCGATGTAAAGGAGGCGAGAATCCACCAGTTGGAATCCGACCTTGCCATGACGCGAGAGGAACTGAGGCTCATAGGGGCTCGCATGAAGCGAATCGCTCCACACCGACGACCGCAATACACGAGGGTGGAACGGATGGCCATCTTGGAACTGCGGGCGATGCGAGGCTGGAACAAAACCGAAACAGCTCGACATTTCTTTGTTTCCGACGATACGATCCGAGCATGGCTTGGGCGAACCGACGATGACTCGTTGGTCCAGACCAGAACGCCGGTGAATCGATTCCCGGATTGCGTTCGCTATGCCGTTCAGAAAATCAAGCTGTTCTGTCCCACACTCGGCAAGGCGAAGATCGCCGACAAGTTGGCCAGAGCCAGTCTCCACATCGGCAAGACGACCGTTCAACGGATCCTGAAGGAGAAGCCGGCCGATGCCCCAGAACCAACGAGCGACAATCCGGCCAGCCAATGTCGCATTGTGTCCAAATACCCGAGCCACACGTGGCACGCGGATCTGACGGCGGTGCCGATTTCCGGTGGATTCTGGACCCATTGGCTTCCCAACGCCATCTGGCAACGCTGGCCTGTCTGCTGGTGGGTCTTGAACGTGGTGGATCATTATTCAAGGCGATGCATGGGATTCGCGGCGTTCAAGTGCCGGCCATCTTCGGAAGAAGTGACCACAGCATTGACGCGGATCATGTTTGTCGAGCGAATCCGTCCCAAGCATCTGATTGTCGATCAAGGACCGGAGTTCGACTGCCATCATTTCCGAGAAGTATGGTGCAAGGCCATGAACATCCTGCCTCGGTTCGGTGCGGTCGGCAAGCATGGCAGCATCGCCGTGATGGAACGCTTTCACAGAACGCTCAAGGAAATCTTGCGGCTAATCATCATTTCCGAGGACCAATCAGCGTTTGAGCGGGAGGCCAGCCTGATCATCGAGTGGTACAACGAGCATCGTCCCCACGACACGCTGGACGGCAAGACGCCGAACGAAGTCTGCTTCTCGCGTCCCGCTGCCAACGAGCAGCCACGAATGGAACCACGACCACGTTGGCCACGCGGCTCCCCCTGTGCAAAGCCGCAGGTCGAGGTCGACGGTGAGCCCGGCGATCCCGTCATCCTTGAGCTCGATTGCCACAAGGGCCGTCAGCATCTGCCGATCATACGTGCTCGACGAGCCGCGTGAACGTCGCGGGGTGTGGACAGCCTGCGCTATCGGTGCGCGCGATGGCTAGATTCTGCCGTCTGTTCGACCAAATTGTCAAAGATCGCGTCGGTCAAAATGCCATTCCAGTGAGCCGCTGGCGGCGATCCTGTCGCGGCGGTGAGTGTACAAGGATTCACGGCGAAAGTCGATGGTCCGTTACACCCGGCCCCTTTCGATAGAGAGAAAGCGTAACCGCGCCGCCGATCGTTGCCCACGTCGGAAATGTTCCGCCTATCGAGACAAACGGGGCGGCGGCCGTAAACGCCTGCCCCAAACTCATGCCAGCCTTCAGCTCGGCGGGAACATCGCGCCTTTCATACGTGACTCCGTAGGGAATCATCGCTGGGTCGGCCAGAATCAGAGGCTTTCCTTCCCAACGAAACCACAACTCCTCGAACAACGAACGACCGTAGAGCTGGTCCCACAATTCCTGCACCACCTTTCGCGGATCGCCGAAGGGGCAAAGGAATGCAATCTGCGGCACCCGATTTCCCGCCCGCCGTGACGCATCCCATACCCGGCACAGGGCCCGCCAACTCTCTGGATAAGTCAACTGGTTCGTCACGTCGAACACCACCATGTCGACCCCCGCGTCGGACAGCATCTGAGCGTGCTTTCTCAGTACCGAATCGTCATCCGAAACATAGTACCCAAACAGCGACTCGCCCCAGTGATGCGGCGCGTACATCGGCCCCCATAGCTCGCTCGCAGGATTCTCCATCGCCGTCGAGTCCGCAGCTAGGATCTTCGAGATATCGAACGGGCCACGCTCGCCATGACGTCCCAACCACAGAAAATAGAAGATCCCCACGGTCTTATCCGCGCGTGACGGCCCGACTTCCTCACTCGTCGGCAAAGTCCTTCCCAGGGCATCGGCGGCCACCCAGGTATCACTGTAGGTATCCCAACGGCCGGCCACGGGCTCGCCGGACATCGCGTGGCCAGCAACACCCGTTGTCAGAATGCCGGAAGCGATCCCGATCACGGCAAGTTGAAAGGCGAGGGAAGTGCGGTGGTGTGAGTTGTTCATGGCGGGCTTCTAACACGGGTTATTCTCGCCGTCGGACGATTGGCAAGCCGTCCTACGAAACGATGTCTTCCTTGGACGAATGATTCTTTGTCGCCAGGTAGCGGACGGCGTTGGCCGTTCCTGCAGTCAATACCAAACGACCGTGATCACTCGGCCTTGCCTACCAGTGCCGATATCTTGGTCGGCCCGAAGCCGACGTTCGCCTCGGACTTGCATCGCAATTCTTCACCAGAGAACATCAGGGTAACCGTAACGATAAACGGCGTCTCGTAGAAGCAGATGCGGGCCGTAAACGTGTCGTCCGCAATCCAAGCACCGCTGGCCGCCGCCGGTTGTTGAGGTAGCAAGGCCCAGGCCACCCGTTGCTTCTGCCAAACACCACGACCGCAGACGATTCTCTGTTCTACACCATCAAATCGCGTGACGAGCCTCACGGGGCCGTCTTTTCCGTCGCTCTCCAGCGTGATCGCTTCCAGCTTTCGTTCATTGTCTGGGAACACGAACTTTTTGCCAACCTCCTTCGCCGGGCGGCCGGAGCCTTCCTGCGGACGAAGTGACAGACCTTTCAGTGTGTCCACGAGTTTCTGGTGGGCTTGGTCGTCGGGAGGCAGCGTTGACGATTGGATGGCCGGCAGCAGTTTGTCCCACACCAAGTCCAGAACGGATTGCATGTGCTTGACGCCGCTGGTGATGGCAATCACGGCATCCTGTTCGGGCAACACGATGCAGTATTGCCCGAATGCGCCGTCGCCCCGATAGGCGCCGTGACGGCAACGCCAGAACTGGTAACCGTAACCTTGATCCCAATCGCTGTTCGGGTTGCTCCCGTTGGAGGTCTGTAGGGCCGTCGCCGCCTCGATCCACGCCTCGGGCACCAACTGTTTCCCCTGCCACCGACCCTGCTGCAGGTACAGTTGGCCGAAACGAGCGATGTCCTCCGTGCGAATGCTCAGGCCGTACCCGCCGGTACTGATCCCTTGTGGGCTGGTTTCCCACATCGGATGCTCAATCCCCAAAGGCTGAAACAGGCGCGGTTGGAGGTAATCGAGGACCGTTTCTCCCGTCACCTTTTGCACAATGGCCGAGAGTATGTACGTCGCCGATGTGTTGTAGCGGAAATGGGTGCCGGGCTTGAACGGGACGGGATGCGCCAGGAACGCCTTGGTCCAAGGCTGATCCAGCGGGCGCGGTGGTTCGGTCTCGTGACCCGTGGACATGCGCAGTAGGTCGCTGACCCGCATCGCCTTGAGGTTTTTGCTCGCCTCGCCCGGAGCGTCCTCGGGAAAAAACTTTAACACCTCGTCGTCCAGGCTGAGTTTGCCCTCTGCGATAGCCAGCCCCACGGCCGTGGAGGTGAAGCTCTTGCTCAGCGAGTACAGGCTGTGAGGCGCCTCGGCGTGATAAGGCGACCACCAGCCCTCCGCCACAACGTGGCCGTGCCGCAGGAGCATGAAGCTGTGCAGCGAGTCAATGTTCTTCTCCGCCGCCTCGACAAACGCCAAGACGGCCGAGGAGGACACGCCCTGCGATTCCGGGCTACTGCGCGGCAATTCTGCTCCACTGAGCAGGGAGTGAAACAAGACGATCATCGTAACAACAGAAAGACTTTTCATGTCTGTGGCCCTTGAGAGACGTGTCGGGGTGGGAAGATCACTCGTCAGAGGCAGTTGCGCGGGCAAGCTTGTCACGCAAGAAGGCCACACAGCCGGGGATTTGCGCTTCGGTCAGTCCGTGCAGCAACAGCGGACCTCGGAATTCGTAGGCGTGCAGCAGGGAGAGATAGCGATCGTAGTCCAGCTTGCCGTGCCCTGCCGCTTCGTGGCCGGCATCGCCGTCGCGGCTGAGGTCCTTGGCATGGGCCAAGACGATATCCTTACCGATCAACGCAAACGCCTGGTCCAATACCTCGCTCATTCGCGCTAAATCGCCGGCATGGAAAATATTCGCCGCGTCCATGGTGACTTTCAAATGGGGCGAGCCGATTTCGTCCATCAGCCGCCGGGCCTTTTTCGCCGAATCGACCACGTTGTTGACCTCCGGCTCGAAGGCCAGGATCACGTTCGCTTGCCTGGCGATGTCGGCTGCTTTGCGGACGCAAGATACCATGTCGCGCCACGCTTCCGGCGAATTGTTGTCCGCGTGGCGCCGCCACATGCTATTGGGATTGCGCGTGCCGGTACAAAGATGGACCTTCGACGTGCCCAGCGGCTGGCAGGCCGCGGCCAACACGCGCAGCCGCCGCAGCCCGGCCCGGCGATGATCCGGATCGGGATGGCTCATGTTGAACGTCCCTTCGAGCGAAGCGATCGTGATTCCGCGGGCAACCGCCTCGCGGCGAATCCGGGTGACGAGTTTCGATGGTATCTCGTCGGGCATAGCGGGCAGGCCCGCGCAGCCCATGCTCAGTTGCCCACAATCCAGCCCGCAAGCCTTCATGGCATCCAATCGGGCCTCCAACGTCGGGCGCGAGAACGTCCCCATCAGAATGCCGATTTGCATCCGCGGGGTCGCCGAGTCGTCGGGCGCCGCTACCGCCCGCAAGGTCGGCGCACACGTCGCCCCAAGCGTCAGGGCGCCGGCCGTTTTGAGCCAATGCCGACGAGTACAGCGGTTATCGTTTTTCGTGATTGCATGGAGCATGGAACACCGTTGTGGTTTCGTTTGAAAATAATTCGCGCCCACCTGTCGCGAACAACCCGGCCACCCTGCCCATTTACTCGCAAGTTAACGGCGCGGATCATCGGACACAAGCAGTCGTCCTCTGGGACCGGAGAGAAGCCCCGCGCCAAGTCGGAACAGTTTTTCGCGGGGTCTCCACGGGCCAATCCTTGATATGCACGCGTTGCGGTGATCGGATCCGTCGTCAGTCATGACCGGTTTCTTCCTCCGACTCCAGCAGAAGTCGCTCGCGTTCAATCTCTTGCCGCAATTCGTCTTCGGAGGGAAGGTACAACTTGTATCGGCTGGCGAAGATGGTTTCGTTCTGCTCGTCCAGCACGTAACGGACCATCGCGTCGTTCTTTTCCGTGCAGAGAATCAGGCCGAGAGTCGGACTGTCCCCAGTCGTGCAGACTTCCCGGTCGTAGTAGTGCACGTACATCAACATCTGGCCGAGATCTTCGTGTGTCAGCCTGGCCACTTTCAGGTCGATGATGACGTAACACTTGAGTTTGACGTGATAAAAAACCAGGTCGGGATAGAAGTGATCGCCATCGAGTGTCAACCGCCCCTGCCGACTGACAAAGGCAAATCCGCTGCCCAGCTCGAGCAAGAATTGTTGAAGGTGATTGATCAACGCCATTTCCAACGCCGTTTCGGCAAGGTCCGATGACTCGGGCAGGTCGAGGAACTCCAGCACGTACGGATCCTTGATGACGTCCACGGGAGTCTCGACAACTTGGCCTTCGCTGGCGAGTCGCAATACGCCACTGCGATCGCGGCTCGCCGCCAAGCGTTCGAAAAGTAGGCTGCTGATCTGCCTGGAAAGTTGCCGAACGCTCCAGCGGTTTCGCGCTGCTTCGACTTCGTAAAAAGACCGTGCCTGGCCGTTTTCAACTCGCATGAGCAAACGATAATGAGACCAGGACAGCTCAGGGGCAAATCCGTAACGGCTTGTCGCTGAATGACTTGGGGATTCGTTGGAGGCCGCAATTGCCTGTTCCCAGGATTCGCTACACAGCGTGTAGCGTTTTTCCGGACTGGCTTCGCTGTTTTCGGCGGCGGGTGGTGAAAGTCGATCCGGGAAGCAGAGGTAGAATTGGCGAAAGTTGCGAAGATTGGGCACGGAAAACCCTCGTCCGTACCGCTCCTTGAGGTTTCTTGACAGATCATCGATCAACCGGGCACCGTACGCCGCACGCGTCTCACCGAGTTGCTCTTCCTCCACGATTTCGCGACCAATCAGCCAGTAGGCAACCGTCATTTGCGTGTTGATCGTACGAACCGCGGCGGCACGGGCATGCTCCAAAATCGAAACAACCCGTTCGAATATCGCGTATTTCTGTGGTTGGTTCGGGTCGGCCACCGTCAAACCTCCGGCCAGCTTCATGGATCGAGCGAATCCGGCTCGCGCAACATCGATGCGCCTTTTGCAGATTCCGTCAGTCCAGATCCAATTTGCCTCGACGTTTCATCTTCGCACAGAACGAATCAAACTGGGCCCGCGCCAGCTTCATGGGTTTCGTTTCGCCGTTTTCCCAACGGTTGACAGTCGCGAAACCGACTCCGAGTTCTCGCGCCAGGTCCTCTTGGCTGATCCCCAACTGGCCGCAGATTTTTCTCAAGAGTCCGGCGAATTGTTCCGTGTCCATTGTCATTGGTGAACCCCTGCATTTGAGCGCAGAATCCAGGTCGTTTGGTCACACTATGTTATAACATTTATGGTTACCGGAATCTCCTCGGTCAACTGCTGAATCCCACACCACCCGGCTGCGAGCAACGGTCAGTCACCCTTGGTCGTGAAACGGATGGCTTCAACGGTGAGCGGCTTCTCGACCTCGTTCCCAGCGCTGGCCTTACCACTGATAGACCCACGTGTACGTGGCGTATTCCGTCTCCGGTGGATCGTGCAGCTTCTTGCCGTTTAACTCCTCGCCGCACCGGCAGGTCAGCCGCAAGCTTTGCTGAAAGAATAGCGGATCGTCGTCGTGGAAACGATAGCCGGAAAACGTGTTCTTGGTTTTGTCCAAGTGCGTTAGCCCGGCCAGGTCGTTGGCGTATCGGCCCCGGTTGAAATAGTAGGTACCCAGGAAATAGTCCTCCAGGCCCGAGGACAATTGCATCGCCTGCTGTTCGCCATTGACGTAGGCCCGCACGATTGCTTCGAGGTAGCTGATGTCCTTCCAGTCGCCGGTGTCGCGCAGGCCGTCGGCGGCCATGGTCACCTGATAAAGCGCGCCGGCACCTTTTACGTTGCAGAGTGCAAACTCCTCCAACGGTTTGGCCACGTGGCCGATCAGTTTGTGAAGTTTGAGTCTGGCGCTGTTGGGCAAACGCACGCCGGCCATTGTCACCGGCAGATTCTCCGTGCCGCGTACAATCCACCAGAACGGCGCGCCGTCCGGCGATTCCTTGGCGCGTTGGGCCGTGACGCGAACACCTTTACGGAACGGGATCTTGTAGGTATCGTCGAACGACCATCCATCGCCGAGCGTGTCGCCGTTGAACTGGTCGCTGCCCACAGAGACGTTCGTCGTCTGTTCGCCTTCACCAGGTTGCTCGGCCGCCCGAATCGCCGCTGGAATGATCATTCCAGCCGCCAGGAGGGCTGAGCCAAAGCACCAACCGAATATTCTCTCTCTCACGACAACTCCTTCGCTCAGGCGGCCTGTTGATTTGGTGTTGGGATAGGCTTCCAGCCTGTCGTTTGGGTAGCTGAAGTAAACCCGGCGATTGAATTTGGCGAATCTTGACAGGCTGGAAGCCTATCCCACGACGGTTCAAGGACTAAATCAACACCCCGCAGGGCGGCAGGGCCCTCTGACGTTCGCTAGAATGGGAATCTGGTAGTAGAGCACTTTGCACGGTTCGCTACCAGTATCACACCTGCCGCAAGGATGAAGGCGCGAGCTGGAACACAAACGCGACACGACACTGAGGAACCCGTGCATGAACTATCCAGCAAATATCTTCTGTCGAACACGGTGTTTCGTCTGCCTGTTGATCCTTTGGCTGACCGGCGGCACCGGCGTTGTGGATGCATCGACGGCGGCCACATCGGAAGAAATGGCCACGGCTCGCCGCTGGGTGGCGGCGAAGTTTGAATCGCCTCCGCAGACAGAAAACTTGCCGTCGGGGCTGGTGGTACTAGCGAACCACGATGGGGTCCTGCAAAACACGCGAGGCGAAGGTCGCCCATTGACGATCGCGGATGCCACCTATGACCGTGGACTCTACTGTCATGCCAAGAGCACCGTGGTGGTCCGTCTGCCTGGTCCGGGCAAGACGTTCACGGCGGTTGTCGGCGTGGACTCGAACGTGCAGACCATCGCCGGTAGAGGGAGCGTCGTTTTCTCCGTCCGTATCGGCGATCAGCAAAAGTTCCGTTCGCAGGTCATGCGTGAGGGAAGGGCCGGTGTGCCTCTGACCGTAGACCTGGGCGGAGCCACCGAGTTTGTGCTGCAGGTCGACGATGCGGGAGATGACATTTCCTGCGACCAGTCGGATTGGGCTGAAGCGAAAGTTGTGTTGAACGATGGTAACGTTGTCTGGCTGGGCGATCTACCCATCCTGGACGACGATCCGGCGGCAGACTACGCCCCACCGTTTTCGTTTGTCTATGGCGGCCAGCCGTCGGCCGTGCTGCTGAAATCGTGGGAGGTCACACGCGAATCTCGTCGCCTGGACGAGCAGCGGACCCAACACACGGTCACTTACACCGATCCGAAAACCGCCTTGGAAGTCCGTTGTGTGGCGATCGAGTACCACGACTTCCCGACGGTCGAGTGGACACTGTATTTCGAGAACCGGGGCAAGGCCGACACGCCCTTGCTGTCGGATATCCAAGCGATCGACACGCAGTTTCGTCTCGGCAAAGACGGCGAGTTCACCCTGCATCACAACACGGGAAGTCCTGCCGGGCCAAACGACTACCAACCTCACACCACACCGTTGCGTCCAAATGCGACGCAGCGGATCGCGACCTCCGGCGGCCGCTCGACGAACAGCAATATGCCGTATTTCAACGTCGCCTGGCCGGGCCAAGGCGTCATCGTGGTGCTCGGCTGGCCGGGCCAGTGGGCTGCGGAGTTCCGCCGCGACGGCGGGGCCGGTCTGCGCGTTCGCGGCGGCCAAGAGCTAACCAACTTCAAACTCCAGCCGGGGGAAGCGGTGCGGACGCCGTTGGCAGTCGTGCAGTTCTGGAAAGGGGACGTCGTTCGGTCGCAGAACATTTGGCGCCGCTGGATGCTGGCACACAATCTGCCCCGGCCCGGCGGGAAACCCATGCCGCCGGGGCTGATGATGTGTACCAGCGATTATTATCCCGGCATGCGGAGCAACGCCGCGGAGGAAATGAAGTATGTCGATGCCTACGTCAACGCCGGCGTGAAACTCGACTACTGGTGGATTGACGCCGGCTGGTACCCGTGCGAGCCGGAGGGTTGGCCGCACGTCGGCACCTGGCAGCCGGATCCGACTCGGTACCCCAAGGGTCTCAAGGAAGTGGCGGATTACGTCCACGCCAAGGGCATGAAACTGGTGGTGTGGTTCGAGCCGGAACGGGTCCACGCCAGGACTTGGCTGACTGAAAACCATCCCGAGTGGGTGCTGGGCGGCAAGCAAGGTGGCCTGCTGAATCTCGGTCACGCGGAGGCCCGAATATGGCTCACGGATCACGTCGATCGTATGCTGACCGAGCAAGGGATCGACCTGTATCGCCAGGACTTCAATATGGATCCGCTCGGCCATTGGCGCGGCCACGATCCGCCGGACCGGCAGGGGATTACCGAGATTCGGCACGTTGAAGGCTACTTGGCATACTGGGATGAACTGCGTCGCCGGCATCCCAACATGCCCATCGACACATGTGCCAGCGGCGGGCGGCGAAACGATCTCGAAACGCTCCGCCGTGCCGTGCCTCTCTTGCGTAGCGACTATCGGTTCGAGCCGGTCGGCACGCAGGGGCACACCTATGGAATGGCTCAATGGATTCCGTACTTCGGCACCGGCGTGCCGGACACCAGCGATTACGTCGTGCGCAGCCACTGGTGTCCGTGGCTGGGCATCGGCCGCGATCGACCGCAGCGGGAAGGGCTCGACTGGACAGAGTACCACCGCATGGTCAGCCAGTGGCGTCGCGTGTGCGGCTACATGCTGGGCGACTACTATCCCTTGACCTCGTACAGCCTGGAAAACACCGTTTGGATGGCGTGGCAATTCGACCGACCCGACCTCGGCGAAGGAATGGTGCAGGCATTCCGCCGAGCGGAAAGTCCTTACGAGTCGGCCCGCTTCCTGCTCCACGGACTGGAGCCCGACGCCCGGTACACGCTCACCGATCTGGACACCGGACACACCGAGCAACTCGCCGGCCACCAGTTGATGAAAGAGGGGTTACGGATCACGATCCGGGAACGGCCCAGCGCTCCCGTGGTGCTGTACCGGAAGGTCCGCTGAGGCGAGCGGCAGCAGTCAAGTAACCCGAAGCGTAAGCGAGGATAAAGCTGCAACAGGTGGATTCCTCGCTCACGCTTCGGGTTACAATGACAAGCAATTATCCGCCGCTCGCCTAAAGACGATCAACTCTCCGAGACACAAAGGGACAAATTGTGCAGAAAACCACGATCTGGATCTCGCTGTTGTTTGGCTTGGGCTTCTTGACTACTTCCGCATCGGCAGTGGAGTTGACCGCTGTGACGCTCTTCGGCTGCGACGACCGAGGGACGGTCGATGCGGCCTTTCGCAATAATTCCGGCCCCCTCGATGCCGCTTGGGACATCTTTCTTTACGAAGGCGACGTGTTTGATCCGGCACGCGACGATCTGGAGAAGGTCCGATGGCTGAACAAGCGGGATGATCACACCCTCCAGATCCCGCTCGGCCCGGGCACTTACACGATTACCTTTCATTGCGAGTTCAGCCGCCAATGGCCGGCGGTGGGAATGAATCTGTTTTTCGACGGCCACCACGACAAGGCGGGGATCTCGGTAAAAGCGCCGATGGACGCCAGCGGCCCGCCCTCTCCGGATTTCGTCCAGAACAACGCCGCCAAAACAATGGGCTGGCCAATCAGTGAGATCCCCGCGGCAGGCTCGTTGAGTTACGGTGGGCCTGATTCTGGCATCTGGGACTTCCTGGAAACCAGCCAAGGCCTGAAGGTCACGTTGAAGAGCTTCCGCTGCAGCGTCCCCACAGTCGATGGAAAGCTAGATCTCGTCGGCCCGCACCAAATCGGCCCCAGCGGCAAGCCGGATACTGTCGGTCAGTTGGTTCTGAAAGTCGAGCCGATCAACTCCAAGCCGCCGGATTTGCTGGTGTGGTTGCAGACGATCGCGGGCGTAACTGCCGGTGGTCCCGACATGGCGAATCACTGGAAAGAACAGATTGACTGGGAGAAGACACCCGAGCCTTTCTCGTTCACTTACGGCGGCGAGCCGTCCACGAAGGTCCTGAAGAGATGTCGTCGCACAAGCGAACACAAGCGGCTGGACGCAGACCGAACTGCTCATGACGTGCTGTACGTCGATCCGGATACCGGCCTCCAGGTACGTTGGGAGGGCGTCGAATACCCGCGGTTCAAAACAGTTGAATGGACGCTGACCTTCAAAAACACGGGCACCGCAGACACGCCGATCATTGCCGATATCCAAGCGTTGGACAGCCGTTTTCAGCGCCGCAAAAGCAGCAGCGAGTTTGTGTTGCAATACAACCGCGGCGACACGTGCGCGGCGAACGGATTCGAACCGCTGACGAAGTTACTGGAGCCCAACGATGTGTTTCGCTCAGCGCCGAACGGCGGTCGGCCGACGAACGGGGAGTTTCCGTATTTCAATCTACGGGCAGGCTCGGAGGGAGTCATCGTGGTTGTCGGGTGGCCTGGACAATGGGCTGCCAGGTTTGCCAGGGATGGAGACCGGGCAATCCACGTCACGGCCGGCCAGGAATTAACCCATTTGAAGCTCCATCCATCCGAAGAAGTGCGCACGCCACTCGTCGTTCTGCAATTTACCGATCAAGGCGACTGGATCGATTCCCAGAACGTGTGGCGACAGTGGATGATCCAGCACAACCTTCCTCGACCGGCCGGCAAACCCTTGCCGTTGCCCATGTTGAACGCGTGCAGCTCGCATCAGTTCGCCGAGATGACCAAAGCAAACGAACAGAACCAGATCGAATTCATCGACAGTTACCTGCAGAAGGGACTGAAGCTGGACTACTGGTGGATGGACGCTGGATGGTATGTTGGCGCGGCCGAGAAAGGCTGGCCCTGGACCGGCACGTGGGAAGTGGATCGCCGACCGCACCGGTTCCCGAACGGTTTGCGGGCGATCAGCGATCACGCCCGAGCGAAGGGTGTCAAAACGATCGTCTGGTTCGAACCCGAGCGTGTGGCGGCGGGAACCTGGCTGGCCACGGAACATCCGGAATGGGTGTTGGGCGGCAATGGCGGCGGACTCCTGAACCTTGGCAATCCAGAAGCCTGGAACTGGCTGGTCGACCACATTGACAAAATCATTACGAAAGAGGGCATCGATCTCTATCGGCAGGATTACAATATCGACCCGTTGGGCTCTTGGCGTGGCAACGACACGGAAGACCGGCAGGGCGTGACCGAGAACAAGTACGTCACCGGCTACCTGGCCTACTGGGACGAATTGCTTCGCCGTCATCCGGGCATGCTGATCGACTCGTGTGCCTCCGGCGGACGCCGCAACGACCTGGAAACGATGCGCCGTGCGGTGCCGCTACTGCGGAGCGACTACTTATTCGAACCGGTTGGTCAACAAGGGCACACGTACGGGCTTTCGTTCTGGCTGCCCTTTCACGGAACCGGGTACTGTCCATCGAATACCGCCGGGTGGGGCTGGGGCACGGGAGATACGTCTTACGATCCCTACACCCGCCGCAGCAACATGTGTCCCTCCAACACCGCGTGCTTCGATTTTCGAGTGGAGGTGGATGATTCACTGATACAGAAGCTGTACAGCGAATGGCTGGAAGTCGGGCCGGACTACTTCGGCGACTACTACCCACTAACAGCCCACAGCCTGGAAGAAGACTCCTGGATCGCCTGGCAATTCCACCGGCCGGGAGTTGGCAAGGGGATGGTTCAGGCCTTTCGCCGATCCGGAAGCGATTTCTACGGAGGCCAGTTCAAACTGCGAGGGCTTCGTCCGGATGCCCAATACGAGGTCCGCAATTTTGACGAACCAGGCAAAGTCACCCTATCCGGCCAACAACTCATGGAGACCGGCACGGAGATCGCTATCAAGCAACAACCGGGCGCCGCAGTCGTCGTCTACAAGCGTGTCGATTCGCCGACGCCGTGATGAAACCGCAACGCCTGCCTTCTGGCCTCGTGCGTTACGTGCATCGTCTTTCGATCACCTGCCGTCGATTCGAAAGACCATGGTCATGGGAACGATGCTCCTATTCCTTCTGTCTCTCCACGGCGCCCAGGTCCGCAACAGCGCCTTGGTACCTGTCGTGGTGGTAGTGATCCTCGGTGATGTAGTCGATGCGTCCGGTGGCGGCGTCCTTGGTCGGACTTGTTTTCAGAGGCATGAACGTCTCTGTGTCCGTTAGCCTCGCTTCGGCCCAGGTTGGGAACACCCGGTTGCTGTCCACCACCAGACCCAGTTGCTGGCCTGCGCCCAGATGATAGACGTAGTTTCGAGTCGGATCAAACGGCACGTCCACCTCTGGTTCGATGACCAGGTTATGCTTGATCGTGACGTCCGGGCCGTAGACATCGACCAGTGTGGCGCAGTACGGATCCTTGCTGCTTGCCGCCTTTCGGGACCTAAACAGTGTGTTGAAGCAAACCTCGGATGCCGTCCTGGAAAGACACCCTGACGACTTGTCGATGTCCGCTTGCTGGACATGGTTGTGCTCGTACATCGGGTACTTCCGCTTCTCCCAACTGATGTTGTTGTAGAAACGGTTCACGGCATTCGGCCCGCCGTAGCCTAAGGCGTTCAGCTTCATCGGCCACACTCGAACATCGTTGGCCCATTGTCGAGTGAACCTGTTGTTGTGAGCGCGGAGATAGCCGGCGACGGCGATGCACACATTGTGGCCAATCGGGGACTCGGCCATGCCGATGTCACTGAACGTGCACTCGTGGACCTCCAAGTTGAAACACCTTTCCAACCCGATGACCGGGAAGGCCTGCTGCGTGTTGTCGAAGTTGCGGAAGGTGCACCGGTAGATCTCGAAGTCCAGCACCACGGAGATCATGTTGGAGAGGCTGTAGTTCAAGTTGCAGATAGCGGCACCGTCCGTCTTGCCATCCACGACGACATCCTCCCATTTGAAGTTGTAAAAGGTGCTTCCCTTCGTGCCGTCGAAGACCTTGGTTGGATCGTAGACGTAAAAGCTGTATCCCGATACGTTCTTGAGGCGAAAGTTCTTGAACAGCAGATCATGGCTTTGGCCGGTGATCTTCAGGCAGGTGCTTTTGTACGATTCGAAACGGAAGTTTTCGAAGCGGACATGGACGATATTGGGAAAAGTGTTGAACTGGGGAGACGCCGTCGTGAACACGGCCCGCGGATCGCACTTCACCGTGATAGGACTGGCGGCGGTACCAGAAAGGTCTCCGAGCGACAGGCCGCTGTAGACGCCGGGGTTGATATACAGTGTGTCCCCCGGCTGCAGCTTGAGTGTGGCTTGTGCATCGGGATAACTCAAGTATCCCGAGCCACTGCCGATGCTGATACGCTGAGGTGGACCGGCCCATGTAAACATCGGGCAAACGAAGAACAGAACTACGACGAGAACCAAGCAGAGAGCTGCAGAGCCGGCGACCGCTGGCCTTGCTCGCCAGCGCCGAAGATCGCCGCGGGTGCAGTGATGAGACATAATCCTGTCCTGGTTTATTGTGGATTCACTCGGGCCATCCGAATTCAACGTGCAGCATCCTTGATTTCCAACTGGCCCATCAAGCGAGTGTCCGCTGACGAACTACCGACGAGAATGTCAAACACGCCGGGTTCGACGACGAAACGGTGCGTGCTCTCGTCGTAGAACGCAAGCTTGTTGGCTGGCAGTGAGAAGGTGACCGTCTTTGTCTCGTCGGGCTGGAGGCGGATTCGCTGGAAACCTCGCAGCTCTTTGCTGGGCCGTTTGACGCTGCACTGCACGTCACGCACATACAACTGGACCACTTCGTCGCCTGCTCGGCTGCCGCTGTTCTGCACATCAACAGAGACCGTTACCGTGCCGTCCGGTGAAATCTGCTCAGCCGAAAGCCGCAGGTTGCTGTAGCGGAAGTCGGTGTAGCTGAGTCCGTGGCCGAAAGGGAATAGCGGCTCGCCCTTGAGATACATGTAGGTGAAGCCCTGGCTGATATCGTATTCGTCTTGCGGCGGAACCTGATCGTCGGATTCGTAGACCGTGTACGGCAAGCGTCCGCCCGGGTTTACATCGCCAAAGATCACGTCGGCGATCGCATTGCCCCCTTCTTCGCCGCACCACCAGGCTTCGAGCATGGCCGGGACGTTTTCTTTCACCCACGGAATCGCCAGGGGACCGGCATTCAACAAAACGACGACGGTCCGCGGATTGGCGGTGACCACCGCCTTGATCAGTGCTTCCTGATTACCGGGCAAAGCCAGCGTAGTGCGGTCACGGCCCTCCGCCTCCACTGCCAACGTCGTCCCGACGTAGACAATCGCCACGTCCGCTTGCCTGGCCAGCTCAGCCGCCTGGCTGATGGCATCGCGACGGCCGCCGGTATGGGAGACGTAGGTCAGTCGCTCGGTTTCGTAGCGAAGTGCCGTTCCCAGACTGATGCGGTCGAAATGTCCAGTGAAGGAGTTGCTCTGGGGATTCTTCCCGATCGCCGTGAATCGGAATTGGCTTACCCCAGCTTTCCGGAACCTTTTCTTGCCCACAACGATCTGATTGTCGTAATGGGCGGTGGCCGAATACATGTCAATCGCAGACCCCGGATCCTCGCCGTTGATGCTCAACTGATAGATGCCACGGCTGGGAAAGGTCTTGTAGCGCAAGTGGATTTCGTAGGCTCCCGGTGCCGGGACGTCTACCGTGAACTCGACATAGGCGCCCGCAGCGTCGGCATTCAGCTTGACGCTCGCACCACCGCTGAAGCCGTCTTCCCGGTCGACGCTGGTTATCCCGCCGATTGTGATTTCGCAACCTTTCGCGTGTAGGACTTCGGTTCCCGGGGCCATGCTGTTTCGGATTCCTTGAAGCGGAGTCACCGGATCGATGGCTTTACCGCTGTAGCCGCCAGCGGCGAACATCCCGGCATGAGGACCGATGACGGCGATGGTTTTCAGTTGCGTTTTGTCCAGCGGCAGGAAATGGCCGCGATTGCTCAGCAACACGATCGACTTTCGGGCCGTTTCGAGCGAAAGGCGACGGTGTTCGCGACAGCAGATCACGTTGGGCGAGATCTTGCTGAACGGAACCAGTTCGGGCGGATCGAATTCACCCAATCGGAAACGCGCGCGAAGCACACGATACAAGGCATCGTTCAGCCGCGATTCCGGAAGCAACCCGTTTCGCACTGCCACGGGGATATGCTCCATGAACTCCTTATCGGAAAAGTCACAGCCGGCATTGAGCGACCGGGCCACCGCGTCCTCGAAAGTCATCTTGCCGCCGGCGTGGCCCCGGACCATGGTACGTACGCCGCCCAAGTCCGAGACAACGAACCCTGAGAACCCCCACTTATCTTTGAGGATGTCTGTCAGCAACAAGTGGTTGATGTTGTTCGGCACGCCGTTGATGGCGTTGTACGACGCCATGACCGACTGAGCCCGGCCTTCGACAATGCAGTCGCGAAAGTGGGGCAGCCAATATTCATGGAGCATCCGCTCGCTGACCGTGGCCGACAGCTTCTGCCGATCCTTCTCGACGTTGTTCACGGCGTAATGTTTGAGCGTTGAAACCAGTTTCAGGTATCGGGGGTCGTCGCCTTGCAGGCCGCGGACGTAAGCGACGCCGATGCGGCCGGTCAGGTAGGGATCCTCGCCATAGCATTCGTTGATCCTTCCCCAGTACGGATTGCGACTGATGTTGATCACCGGGGCGCGATAGATTAGACCCTTCTTTTCGCCTGGAAACTTCGGATCCTGATGCCAGCCGTTGTAGATGCCGCGAGCTTCATCGGAGATGGCCGTTGCGACTTGATGCGCAAGTGGCGAATCCCACGTGGCGGCCAGGGCGATCGAGACCGGGAACATGGTCGTCGGCCGGTCCCACCAGACTCCGTGCAGGCACTGGTTCCACTTGTCTGACTTGATGCCAAACCGCTCGACCTCGGGCCCGCGGTGGTTCAGAAGCGTCGCCTTTTCATCGAGCGTCAAACGCGAAATCAAATCCTCGACGCGCTTCTCCACGGACTGTGTTGGATCGCGAAACAGAGGCGTTTCACGATCAGCCGCCTCGGCGTTGGCGGCCAGCAGCAGCAGACTCAGCAATGGTGTAACATGCACCCAAGGTACCCTCGCGCTGAAAACTGTCCGTCGGTTCATCTCGTTTCCTTGGTACTTGAACCCATTGTTGAACTCCGGCGGACTTCTTGCCAGCGGTACATCAACACTTTGGCTTTGTAGTCGTCTTCCAGAAAGATCGAGTATTCGCCGTCGACCCGGCGGTGGGCGCGGAGGCATTCGCGGATATCTTGTAGACCGATTTCACCGATATCCGCAGACGGTTCGAAGTGCCCCACGGGCGACGCATCGTCCGCCCGAAACACTTCGACACGGCCAGTTGTCACCTTGTCCTCGCGCGACGCTCCCGTGTAGGGCATGAACAGATAGTCATCCGCGACATCAAAACCCATCGGCTCGCAACTCGTGTGCCCGCTTGAGCCTTGCGCATAGGGAGCGACCAACGTCCAGCGCCGCGGCGACCGGCCGTCTGTTTCCAGCCAGCGGTCGTATCGAGCGATGACCGGTCCCATCGGTTTCCAGTGCTGGTTTTTGTGGTCCGCGGTGGTCCCGCCGAGATACAGCACGTCGGATACCGGGTCGTAGCGCAGCCGCTTGACTTCATCAAAGCCTTCGGGATGCGGGAAGACTCGCATTTTGGCAAAGTCCCAATTCGGATTCCCCTGGCCATCCAATCCCTGCACGGGCAGAAACCGAATGCCTTGCTGCTGTGTGGCCAGCCAGACGTTGCCCACTGCATCCACCCACCAACCTTGCGACGCCGGTGCGTCGCTGCCGCCGTTCGCAGCGAACTCGTCGGCATCGAAGGCTCCGTTTCCATTGGCGTCTCGCCAGATCCACTCGCCGCGTTCCGGCTGATGCGGCGGCCAGCCCGATGACTTGCGTTCTTTCACCGACCGCTTGGCGAACATGCCGCTGGGAATGGCGATCTCGCCATCAGTCTTCGGTTGGAATCGGTAGATCTGCAGGTACTGGCCGTTCATGTCGTTCACGAACAGAGTACGTCGGCCCCAGATCTGCCGCACCCAAGCCCCAGCACTCCAGATATGCAGCCGAGGGTCTTGAGGATACTTGAAGCGATGAACCGTGTAGCCCGCATAACGCCACTCGGCGCCTGGCGGCTTCGAGTAGTCCATGCGGAAGTGCTCTTCCTTGGTGAACACATCCATGTCCGACGCAGGGTCCACGTCGGCCATATCGACGAAGGTCAAGCCGAACAATCGCCAGCGGAGCTTCTCGGGGTCAGGTTCGTTGAGCGAGTAGCTCTCCAGCACCGTGCCCCCGCCTCCACTCTGTCCGTCATGAGCAACGTACAGATTGCCTGCCGCGTCCAGTCCCAGCGCAGTGATCCGATTGAATTTCAGATCACCAAACGCGCCTGGCACGCCCGAGTAGATGCCGCCGCGATGACCGATCGTCCGGATAGGCACCCCGCCGCTGGCGCGGAACACCAGGACCTGTTGTGCCGGTCCGTCGTCGGCCACGTACAGTTCTCCATTGGGCGAAATACAGAAGGCGACCGGCCGTGCATCGGCGGGAAATGCTACGGATACCGGCTCGATGCTACCATCGACGGTGAATCTCATAAGTCGAGCGGGCTTACCTTCTTCCGCTCGCTGGAGCATCCACAGTGCACCGGAAGAATCCAACTGCAGCGGCCCGAGGCGGTCGCACGCCCAATGTGAAATGAACTTCATCGTCTCGGCGTCCCACACTTCGATCCGTCGATCATGCGGATTAGCGACGTACAGTCGTGTGTCGCTTGCTGCCAACCCGGCAAGATGACCGCTGGTTTTTTCGGGCACTTCCGCCACAGGAAGAAAACAGCCGGCAAGTGTATCTCCCTTGCCGCCTTTTCCGTTCGGCAGCGGCGCGGCTTGGGTGATGTCTTGCCGTTGGCGCCGCGAGATGCCAAACCACTTCTTCCCCTTGGGCGGCCAGGTGCTTTCGTCCTGCAGGTGCCCGCCTTCGTTGTGGAACATGCCGCCGATGTAGACGTACTTGGCATTCGCCGCGATCGCCTCGCCGCCCATCGCGCCCCAACCGTGGGTATGCCTGGCGTAGCGGACCAGGCGGCCATCGCGATACTCGCCAACGTTACCGCCGCCTTCTTCCCATTCCACGTTCGTGAACACTGTGCCGTCCGACGTCACGGTCAGGGCTCGAATATCCTGCTGAATCCAACCATCAGCGCCCGGAAACGAGTTTCCCAGCCAGGAACAGTCGGCCTGTAACCGAGGCGAGTCAAACGACGACGGCCCATTGCCTGACACAACAGCGGACATCGCGAAACAGAGAATTGTCGAAGTCATGATTCCGCACCTGAATGGAAAATTCTATCTGCCGGACCCGTCAACGAGCCTGCCCCACAGTTTCTTACCCACCGCAGAGCTTGCCTCTAATGGCACGAGAACAAGGCGATTGTGAGCGGAATGGCGCTAGCCACCGGTACTGTGACGCAACGTTTTCCGCTGCGAAACCGGCGGCTAGCGCCGAGCCGCTCACTTTGCCAACGACTATTTTCGTACCATTACGGCTTAGTCGCAGTGTGAGGAATATCGCCCCGTGGAGGCATGTTCCCAGCCGTTCTCAATCGAGTTCTTTCACGCGGATCTTACGATAGCGTACGAATTGTTTGGTGAAATCGCCGCCGCCGTGGACCTGTAATGCGATACCGCCTTTGTCCGGATGACGATTCTCTTTGTCGGTCCATTCCATGAACTTCTTGCCGTTGATCCAGGTGGTAATCGCGGGCGGGTTGCCGACGATCTTCGCTCGAAACTGCATCCACTGACCGTGCTTCCAGAACTCGGGCCAATCCTCCGGCGAAACGGGCAGAGGGAAGTCGCAGTCGTGCGGCCGGATTTCGCTCGGTTTGCCGCCAAGGTCGAAGTTGCGCACATGGATGCCGCCCGAGAGGCCTTCGCCGTAAATACCCATCAGGCTGCCACCGCCATGGTAGTCGATCAGCGCTTGATAGGCCTGGCCACGCTCGGTACTACGCAGGAACAAGCCACTGTCGGGGCCGTAGTCGTTTTTCATCTCCACGATCACCTCGAAGTCGCCATAGCTCTTGTCGGTGATGATGATGCCACCGTTGCCCGGCTTGTCCTGGCTACCGACGATGGCACTGTCCTCGACCACCCACCGGCCACCGCTGCCGTGGCCCGTTTTGCTGCTGACGTGCCAGCCATCGAGTGTCTTACCATCAAAGATAGTCACAAAACCGTCATCGGGCTCTTCGGCCCGAACCGAGTTCGCCGCCAACAAAAGGGCAACGGAGAAACCACCGAGAAACAAAGGGGAAGATCGCATGCCTGGCTCCTACACGAGGTGATAAGGTCGTACGTCCGAATTGTCGCAGGGATGCCGACCGCAGTAGCAAATACAACGTCACGCGCGACTATTGTCTTCCACTCCGATGTCCGGGGCAAGCGGCATCGAGCTTCCGGCCAACGAACCTGCGACACCGGTAGCCATGACAGGCGAAAACGTCTCTTGCGGTGTCTGACATATTGCCTCGTCGCTTGACCGGCAGTCACCGGGCGGCGTCGGTTGGCCGACCCGAGACAACGGCGGCAACCGGCTGAATTGGCAATTTCAGGCTCATCGCATCCATTTTGTTGACTCTGTCGTCCCTCGATCAATCGTCGCGTGATATATTGTTTTTGCGAGTGCCCGCTGGTAGTTTCGAGAAACTCCACTCTAGCAGTAACAACAATGACCATGAAACGCATCCTGCTCATCTGTTTCGTCGCCACTTCAATGGCCGTGCATCTCTTCGCCGAGGAACCGGAGGCAAGCTGGGAGTTTTCCGCTGCCAGCCTCCGTCCGTTCTGGTTTTCCCAAACGATGCAGGGCGAGACCGTGTTATTCGTCCAAGAACAGCCTGACGGTCACGCCGTGGCGGCTTTGCTGTTCGAGCCCACGCGAATCCTGTCGGTCCACAATTCCTCGGGCGATGTCATCTACCAGGAAGGCCGCGATTACACTTGGCAACCGGGATCGAAAACGATTCGTCTGCTGGCGGGCGGCCGGATTGTGTCCAAAACGCCACAAGAACTCCGGCGTCCTGCCGGATCGCAGCGATATCGTCTGACTCACCGCGACGGGAACGGCGAGATCTTGTTCGGCGCCACGCACGAGTACCACGATATGCAGACATTCGTCACCTACGAACACAAAAGCCAATGGTCCGGACCAACGCCGTCATTCGCAGGTGAGACGCTCGCACGCACAATCAAGCGGTTGTCGCAGAAACAGCCGCTGACGATCGCCCTGCTGGGCGACAGTATCTCGACGGGCTGCAACGCATCGGGATGGGCTAAGGCGGCCCCTTTCCAGCCCCCGTATCAGGATCTGTTGGCATTGAATCTCAAGGCGACCTACGACGCCGACGTGACGCTGCACAACTTCGCCGTCGGCGGCACCGACACGGCGTGGGGACGAGCGAGTATTGGCAAAGTGATCGAAACCAGGCCGGACCTGGTGATCTTGGCGTTCGGGATGAACGATGCCGCCCGGCGCCCGGCAGCAGACTACCAGGCGAACATCCGGGAAATGGTCAACGCCGTGCGTCGGGTAACTCCGGAGGCCGAATTCATTCTAGTTGCGACGATGCTGGGCAATCGCGACTGGGCATACTTGCAGCACGAACTGTTTCCCCAGTACCGTGATGCGCTGGCCGAACTCCGTGGCCCGGGCGTCGCCTTAGCGGATTTGACGTCCATCTGGGAGGAACTGCTCAAGCACAAGGCCGATCGAGACCTGACTGGCAACGGCGTCAACCACCCCAACGATTTCGGTCACCGCGTGTATGCCCAAGTTCTATCGGCGTTGTTGATCCCCGCCACCGATTCGTCGAATTGAGTGAGATTGGGCGTGTGTTACACACGTAGATGACCGGCATTCACAGTAGAGACTCTGATGAACGATCAAGCTCCTTATCTAGCCACTCCGCTCCGAAGATTACGATTCTTCCGGTGGATCATCAGCGGCGTGCTGCTACTCGTTTCACCGTGCCTGCGAGCCGCGGATGCTCCGATTTTCCAGTCGGCCGGTGGGGCGAGCCTCGACAAGGCCGCCTTTACCCAATGGTTGGACGGAAGAGAATCGCCCATTGCAGAAGACGCCGCCAAAGACGGGCCAGACTCTGTCGTGTGGGGCGCAAAGAATCGGCCCGATTGGAGAGGCGTGAAATTTGGCGAAGGCCGCGCCGGCGGGGTACGGCATCTGCGGATCGGTTTCACCGAGAGTATCGCCGTGGGCAGCGTGCTGGTGCGCGGCGGCGGTACGCTCAGCGTGTTGAAACCGGACGCGGCGTATCCGGGCGATTTCGCAGATGACTCGCAGTGGCTGGCCGCGGAGCGTCTGGTGGATGGTGAAGTGTCGCGTAAGGAAGTCGGGAACGAAGACTATGCGATGTGGGTCTTGCCGGCCGGCACGCAGACGCGGGCGCTGCGATTCAGCCACTCGCCGACACCGGGCGACCGCGAAATGGCGGGCTGGCTGGGTGGAGTCTGGATCAACGAACAGCGACTCGGCAATGTCGCGCCGCAGGCTTTGGCCCAATCCGTCGCGCGCGATGATGTCAGCGCGAAGCTGGTCGATGCATCGAACAACCGCACCTGGTTAACCTGGAACAACGGCGAACAAGGAGCCGCCTTGCCGGTATCGCCCGAACATCCGGAGATCATCACGCTCACCTGGTCCCAGCCGGTGACGCTCAGGGGAATCTGCCTGTTGTGGACTGGATTCTCCGCCGTCGAAGTCGATGCTTTCCGCGGCGATGCCAGCGAAAGTATCCGCGAGTCCGGCCATTCAAGCTGGCTGCAGGTCGGGAGCCGTAGCGACATGGATGCGCTCTACCCCATGGCATTAGGACCGAACTGGATTTCTTTTGATCAACGAGTCGAAACGCGAGCCTTGCGTTTGCGGATCGTCGCCGGCGCCAAGTCGAACCATCCCCATCTCCAGGACAAGGTCAAGGCAGGCCGTCGCGTCTGGCTGGGTGAGTTGTTGGCTGTTGCGCCGCTGGCAGACGATGCCGCGCTCACAAGCCTCATCCTGCCAAAACCCAGCGACGAGCCGCCGCCCATTCCGATTAAGTTCACCCTGCCCGAAGCCGGATTGGTCACGCTTGTGATCGAGGACATGGAAAACAAGCGCGTACGGAACCTCGTCAGCGAGATGCCGTTTCCCGCGGGGGCAAACACGGCTTGGTGGGATGGCAGCGACGATTTGTTGCGAGATCCCGAGGCCGCGCGGCATGGTCTTTATCACATTCCGACTCGACTGGTGGATCCGGGGACCTACAAAGCGCGCGGTCTGTGGCATAAGTCCTTGAAGTTGCACTACGAGTTCAGCGTCTACAACGCGGGCAAGCCTGCCTGGCGAACGGCGGATAATACGGGCTGCTGGCTCACCACGCATACCCCGCCGACCAGCATGGCCGTCGTACCCGGCACACGAACTGCCGATGGCAAGCCGCTGATCTTCATGGGCGCGTATGTCGCCGAAGGCGGACATGGTCTGCAATGGCTGCACGAGGACGGTACGAAGATTGGCGGTCAACACTGGGTCGGCGGACACTGGACCGGCGCACCAACGCTCGCGGTCGATCTCGGCGAGCGTGCGGATGCTGAACATCTTTGCTACGTCGGCTCCATCTGGGAGGGCGAACTGCGACTCACCGCCAAGACCCGTGCACTCGCTGATCAGCCGATCTTCAAGCAGAAGCTGGGCGAGGATCCGCGGGAAAAGACGGACGACGCGCCGCCGCGGCTGGAAGGCTTCGAGGGCGGCGAGAAAGTCTACGTCCTGGGCGGAATCGCAGCCCACGACGGTCTGCTGGTGTGTACGCTCGTGCGACAGAACGAACTGTTGATCGTTGATATCAAGGAAGGCAAGATCGCGAACCGTATCGGGCTGACAAATTCGCGCGGCGTCTGCTTCGACGCTCGGGGACGGCTACTCGCGCTCAGCGGCAAGCAACTCGTCCGCTTCGCCACATTCTCCGCCAAACCGGAGACGATCATCACAAAGGGCCTCGAGGACCCGCGTCACATCTCCGTCGATGCCAAGGGCAACTTCCTGATCAGCGACAGGGGAGACTCGCACCAAGTGAAAGTCTTTTCTCCTGCAGGCAAACAGATCAGCACGATCGGCAGGCCGGGAGCGCCGGCGGTCGGTCCTTATGATCCGCTGCATCTAAACAATCCGAACGGACTCGCGGTCGACACCCAAGGTCAGGTGTGGGTTGCCGAATGCGACAATTATCCACGACGGGTCTCCGTGTGGACTGCGCAAGGGCAACTTTTGCGGGCCTTCTACGGTCCCAGCGAATATGGCGGCGGTGGTGTGCTGGATCCGCGGGACCACAGCCGCTTCTACTACAAGGGCATGGAGTTCAAGCTCGACTGGGAGACCGGCACGGATTCGCTTGTCCGTGTCTTCGCACGACCCGAGCCGCTGCTGGCAGCGCACTACGGCCCCTATTCGCCCGATACACCGCTTTATCCCGTCGCGCAGAAGGGCCGCCGCTACTTCACGAGTTGCTACACGCATACTCCCACGCATGGCGACGACGTCGCTTTCATCTGGCTCGATGGCGAAAAGCGAGCCCGGTTGGTGGCTGCCCTTGGTAACGCCCATTCCTGGTCCATGTTGCGCACCCCGGAGTTTCACGGCCTCTGGCCGGAAGGAACAAAGCCCGATGAGGAACGGCCGCGGCCGGAAGCACAGGCTGCCTTTGCGTGGACCGATACGAACCAAGACGGGTGCCCACAGCCTGGCGAAGTGCAGTTTATCAAAGCATTGTGCAGAGGCGTCACGGTGATGAACGATCTCTCGTTCGTCGTCTCTCGCTTCGACGATCAGAACGTGCAGTTTCTCGCCGCGATTGACAACGCGGGTTTGCCGAGTTATGAGCTGACGAACCCGGTAAATCTCGGCCCGGCTGGTGGTCGGCAACCATCGAGCGGCGGCAATCAATCGCTCACCGAACCGGGCGGCTGGACGATCAACACCAATGCGTCGGATCCGTTTTCGCCTTACGGATTGGGCGGTAAATTCCAGGGCGAACCGCGTTGGGGATATCTCAGCGCCTGGCCCGGCCTGCACGCCAGTCACGAAGCCGCCGTGCCCGATCGTCCCGGCATGGTTATCGGCCATACACGCCTGCTCGGTGGATGGGTCCAGGGCCAAGTCGGACCGATGTTCTGCATCAACGGCAACATGGGAAACATGTACCTGTTCACGGCCGATGGTCTGTTCGTTAGCACTCTGTTTCACGACATCCGCCTGCGACCGAATTGGGCCTCGCCGGTTGCCACGCGCAATATGGACGTGACGGACGTCTCGCTGCATGACGAAAATTTCTGGCCCAGTATCACGCAGACGACCGACGGTCGTGTCTTCCTGGTAGACGGCGGACGAACCAGTCTGGTGCGAGTGGACGGGCTGGAAACACTCAAGCGTCTGCCCGACCAAACCATCACCGTCACTGCCGACGATCTCCAGCGTGCCCGAGACTGGTTTGCCCAAGCCGAAGCGCAACGCCAGCAACTGCGCGGCAGCGGCATCCTGAGCGTACCCTTTCGCGAGACCGCACCCCAGGTCGACGGCCAGCTTGAAGACTGGCCCGCAACGACGGATTGGGCCTTCATCGACCGCCGTGGAACAAAGGCCAACTTCAATAGTAATTCACGACCGTACGAAGTCAGCGCCGCCGTCGCCTTGACCGACACGCATCTGTATGCCGCCTGGCGCACCACCGAGAAGGACCTGCTAAATAACAGCGGCGAAACACCGAACGCCCTATTCAAGCACGGTGGCTGTCTGGACCTGATGCTCGCAACCGACCCGGCCGCCGCACCCGATCGCAACGCTCCTGTGCCCGGCGATCAACGGTTACTTGTCACGCAGGTCAAGGGCCAGACCAGTGCGCTGCTCTACCGAGCCAAAGTCCCTGGCGTGAAGGAACCGGTGGCTTTCAGTAGCCCCTGGCGCACCATCACAATCGACGTCGTCGAAGACATCACCGACCATGTAACGCTCGCCACGGACAAAGCGGGCAACTTCGAGATCAGGGTCCCATTGACCGTGCTACGTTGGCGACCGAAGCCGGGCGAAACTTACCGAGCGGACATCGGCGTCCTGCGCGGAGCAAACGGCCAGACCACGCAGCGCGTCTACTGGACGAACAAAGCCACCGCCATCACCGCCGACGTCCCCAGCGAAGCCGAACTGACTCCGAAGCTGTGGGGCAAGTGGCGGATTGAAAACAATTGAAGCTCGTGTATCCTGCGTCGTGTGGAATCGTTCCTCGTGTCTTTCGATACTGACCCGTGAAAGGAAACCGATGAAGGTACTGAATAACTCTCCCGTGTGCTTGATCTTCGCGGCATGCGCCCTTGCGTCCACTTCCTCTTCCGCACTTGACCAGACGCCTCAATCCGTCACGACGCATAAAGACGTTGCTTATGACGGCGCTCATGCGGCTCAGAAGCTGGATGTCTATCTGGTCGCATCGGATAAGCCGATGCCGGTGATGATTCACATTCATGGCGGCGGATGGCGGGCTGGGTCGAAGAATCATGTTCCGGGTTGGCTCATGACCGCCGTGCGCGAAGGCCGGTTTTCCGTCGTGTCGGTCGAATATCGCTTTACCGACGTCGCCCCGCATCCGGCGCAGGTGAACGATTGCATGCGGGCGATTCAGTTTGTTCGACTCAATGCGGCCAAGTGGAATCTTGATCCGCGGCGAATCGGAGTCACCGGAGGATCGGCCGGCGGGCACCTGTCGCTGTGGGTGGCTTTGCATGATGACGTTGCGGATGCGGACTCGAACGATCCTGTCGAAAGACAGTCGTCGCGCGTGGCGTGTGCGGTCAGCTTTGCAGGACCTACCGACTGGTCGCTGCTGGCCGAGTTGGACCACAAGCATCCGGCCTACCGCCAATTGCTCGGCAACGAACCGGGAACGCCGGCCGATCAGATGGACGCAGAGGCGAAGAAGGATGTTTCGCCGATCAGCTTCGCCAGCCAAGACGATCCGCCCATCGTGCAGGTGCACGGCGACAAGGACGACATCGTACCGCTCCAGCATGCAAGCAATCTGCACGAGCGGCTGAAACGCGTCGGTGTTAAAACGGAGTTGGTGATTATCCAAGGCGCCAACCATGGTGTTGCCGGCGCCGGTCCGCAGGTTACCGATCGAGCCCGCGCGTTCGTGCGAGAGCAACTACGGTGAACCCTGTCAAACGACTGGCCGCGACATTGATCGGATGGTTTTACCCACTCGTGCCAGTGGGGGCGTTTCGTGTAAGATGCCCGGATTCCGGCGAGCGATGATTTTCGCCGTCGTTTCCAGCTCAGGATTCCGCAAGATGCCGAAGTTCGAATGTCAGGTGTGCAACGCGTCGTTCGAGGTCCCGGAAGCGGCCTTGTTGAAATATCCCGGTTGGGTGCCCAAGTACTGTCGCCAGCACTCGCCGAAGAAAAACGCCTCTGCGAACACGGCGCCCCGTAAAAAGAAGAGTTGGCGTCCCAAAGTCGCACCACGCGAGGAAAACCTGACACGAGCGGAGGTGTTGGCCAAGTACACGGCAGGACCCGACTCAGGCGTCTTTACCGACGGCAGCGCCAATCCGAACCCCGGCCCCGGCGGATGGGGGATGGTGTGGGTCGAAGACGGCGAGATTCGCAGCGAGCAGCACGGCCACGAATCGGGAGAAACGACGAACAATCGGATGGAGCTTTCGGCGCTGCTATGCGCCTATGAAACCCTTCCCGAAGACGCATGTGTGCCTGTTTTCACCGACAGCAAGTTATGCGTGGACACGATCAGCACGTGGGCCTTCGGCTGGGAGAAACGCCAATGGACCCGCAAAGGTAAGCCGCTGAAGAACCTGGATTTGGTCAAGCCGTTGTTCGCGTTGTACAAGGCTCACCCAGGCTGCCCGCTGAAGTGGATCGAAGCTCACTCCGGCTATCGCTGGAACGAGTACGCCGATTCCCTGTCTACCGCCTGGATGCGATCCGAGGTCTAAATCACCGAGCGGGATTCCGGGAAGGTAGCCATCACGCTCCGAGCATGTGAAGAATTCGGCGACCCGGGGGCGCCAATCTCACGATCTATCAGCTCACCGCGTCACGCTCCTCCGCGTGATGTGGCATCGGCGGGTGAAAAACGTCGATGCATCTGCAAAGCAGTTCCTTTCGTTGACTCGTCGAATTGGCAGTGCTTCGTCACGCGGAGTGCGATGGCTATTTTGCAGGAGTCCGCTTGTCCCACAATCACGCACGGTGATTTAGTGCGAGTCGGCCCCAAGTGTCGCTGATCGATCAAAATACTGAAGACGGGCCATACGCCGACGGCGTTTCTATTGGATAGTAGTTGATCCGCCCGTCAGCGGAAGATAACAAACCGTCTTGCCAATCGGTGTGCCTTTCGGGATGGGATTTCCGAACAGATCAAGGGCGCCGGCCGGCAGGCGATATTCTTCGTGGGTCGCTTCGGGAGATAGGACGGCCACCGCTCGCGATCCGTCGTCGGCTTGGAACACGTACGCCCACACTCCCTCGGCCGCTCCCTCGCGCCGCGTGAAATGGTGATCCTCGATCTGCCGGGCCAACGCGGCAATCGCAGCGCCTTGCGTGTGCAGAAAACCCTCGCCCGTGGTGATCGCTCGCCAAGTGCCGCCGCCATCGAAGTAGCCGTGACTGTGCATCGAGTACAGGAATGCTTTCGCAACGCCTTTTGCTCGCAGGGCCGTCAGAAAACGCACCTGCCGGTCACCGGCCAGGAAAGGATCGCTATCCGCCGGCGGGTTCGGCAGTGTGTGATGGTACATGTCCGGCAGCGCCAACCTCAGAGCGTTCTGGCCTTCCGTCATCCAAACCGGCATGGTCAGCTCGCCACCGTTCTGAACAGCCACATAGCCCACGGCTGTTTGGTGACCGTGCTCCACGTCGTCGTCGGGTCGCAAATTGACGTGGCTGGTGTAGTGGTGATACGCGATGGCATCTAGGTGGTTCAAGCCATCGGCATCGACGACGCCTTGCGTCCACTGGTCGCCGCCAAAGTTATCACCGCCTCCGCCGGTCGTGGTATTGATCCCCAGCACGATCGCCTGCGGATCGATCGCCTTGACATTGGTGTACGCCGTCTCCATCAGCCGGGCGAAATCCGCCTGGGCCGTTGGAGAGCGAACGTATCCCGCCCGGCCAGTTCCCTGTTTCTTGTCGTAGCCGATACCCCACCAGGCCGTGATCCACGGTTCATTCCACACGTCCCAAGCGTGGATCACGCCCTTGTAACGCTGGGCGACCGTTCGGACATAGCGGGCATAGTCCGACATCTCGCGAGGTTGATAGAAGCGATCGAAATAGCCGTTCACGTGATAGCCTGGGTGGTGAGACGCCCAAGGCGGCGCCGTCCCCAACTCGCCCAGGATCATGACGTGATGTTTGCGATATCGCTGGATAGGTTCGTCACGAAACTGCCATCGACCCTTCTCAGGCTCCAGATGGTACCAGCCGATGTAGTCCAGGCCCGCATCGTGCAGACGCGTCCAGTTGGCTCCGATCGCTTTGAGCATCACACAGTGCCGTGTTGTGGAGTTCGTATGCACGCCGAAGGCCGAGTTCGGCGCGTCCCGGCCCCAATACTTGGGACGCGGTAAACGATAGACGAGCATCTCGTTGAACGTGCTGATCCGCGTTCCCGTGGCATCCTCGACCCAGGCCTCCACACGATGCGGTCCGTACGGCTTCTCAACCTTCTGCATGAAGTTGTCGAAGCGACCGTCGACCATCGCACCCTCAAGCAGGATGCCTGGCAGTTCGTGGGATTCACCGTACGCATTGAACACCTTGGCATGCAGGGTCGCACCGTGCGTCGGCTCGGTGCTTGTCACACAAAAATCCAGCGAGGCCGGCTCATCGTCGAACTGCACGCGTGCGGCCGATGCATCGCTGGCGGGAACTTGCAGCGCTACCTCGTAAGGCATTTGGGCCGCGAACTCCGCCGGACCACCCGTCTGCTCATCCGCCGGTGCGACCTGCATCGCATCCAGATAGAAGTCACACGACTGCCTGGACTCCAGGCGAAGTGAATAGCAGTCGGCCAAAAGTCGCGGTTCAAAAGCCAAGTTGATGCGCTGCCACTGGTCGCTGAGTTGAACGTCCCGCGAGGCCAGTGTTCGCCCGTCGCAAAGGACGCGGACAGTCACTTGTGTCGCACCCTTCAGCGACACGCTGGCAAAATGCTTGCCGAACGCATTGGGAACACCGAACGGCGCCGTGTGGAAACGCACGCCGTTTGGTCCTCGCACATGAAGTGGGGAGAACCCGGACGGGCCGGCGCAGTTCCGGTCGCTTTCGATCACGACTTCATCGCCATCGGAATGGTCACGATTAAGCGACCAGCCCATTTGCATTCCCAACGGAAAGCGGCTCTGACGCAGTAGGTTCTTCGATCCCCCGTTCTCGGCGCGCTGTTTCAATTCGGCAATCAGTTCCTCGCGGCTGAAGTAGGTCAGCTTGACGGTGCCGAGATCGAAGTTGCCCGTACCCTCCGACATCACGTAGAGGCCGATTGGGTGGTCGATCTTTCCCAGTCGAAACTCATAGCGAAGCGATTTCCATTCCGCATCGAGTTTCGGGCGGGCCTCGCAGTGCCATTCATAAGGCAACCCAACATCCCGAAGGCCGACCGTCAACATCCTGTCGTCCAGAGATCGGGCCGTCAGTTCCAGCCGCACGTAGGTCTCGCCGACCAGTTTGGGCAGCGCGTGTTGCAGTTGTGTCCAGCCCTCTTCGATCTTCGAAGTGGCCACGCGCGTGTAGGGCCTACCCTGGTCGTTGCCAGGGCGGTAATCGACCCAAACCTTGGCCCAGGACGTATTATCGCCCCAGCCTGTCGGCAGCGCGCCGGTAATCCGGTCTGGAGCGGGCGTCTGCACGGCCGGCCCGTCGCCGAAGATGGTGTCGACAACTACCTGGGCTTGCAGGGTTACCGGCAAAGAAAGCATGAGAAGCGCCGCCATGGCGGCATAAACGGTCAATGTAGGCTTGTTCATGTGAGTATGTAGATGTTTCGCTTAAGCGGGTCAGCAATGGTGAACTCACGTGCGCGACATTTGACCGGCACCGCACGCACGTTTAACCTATCAACCGATGTTCGCTATTTCAATGACTCGGGCCTGGGTCAGCGCGGAACCACAGAGATGCGCAACCACGGAACGCACGGAGAATGACTTCATGAACAGCATTACGTTCGGCTCAAGCATCCTATCGTTCCGTGTTCTGCTTTCGTGTCTTCTGTGTACTGCGTGTTGTTCTCCGTCCCCAGTCACCGCCGACGAGTCGCTCCGGCCTGGGGAGCTTACGGCATCGCCTGGTTCCTGTTCCACAATGACGCCTGCCATAACTATGCACTGGATGTGCTAGACAACCAGGACGTGATCGTCGCCGACTTTTATTCCGAGTCGAATCAACGGTATCTACTCGCCGTAGGCGGGTCGGGCCAGACGTCGGGCCGGGTGACCATCGGGGCGTCCAAGATCAGCACCGTGGATCGCGAAGCAATCACCATTCGGGATTACCAGGGGAGGATCTTCTTGGGCGGCGGCGACGGCTGGTGGCAGTCGGACACCAGCCAGCCGTTGGAGATTTTGCATGAAGGCGTGCGGCCGGTGGATTTCATAATTGCCGGGCAAATGTGGTGGCGTACCAAGCCGATTCGGAAATTCGGGCCGGGCATGCGCTATGCCAGCGTGGAGAACCTGCTGATGGAGAACAAGTACCCCGAGTACAACGAGAAATCCCTGCCCAATGAGCACAAGCCTACCACACAAGCCGCACTGACCGCCGCCTTCGACGATTTCCGCGAACTGGGATCGCAGTACTTGCGCTATTACTTCGCAGACAATGGGACCATGCGAACACCATAAGTTGGGCGCGGAAGACCAATGAGTGCCGACGACAAAGCAAGTTTCGAGAACGGCAATGCCGCTGGCCCACATCTGGGTGTTTTGGGAATCTTTGATAAGGACGACCGTTTCTGAATTTGGTCGTCCCAGCGCTGCGCCTTGTTGGCCATCGCCATCTACGGAATTTTCTGAACGACGCAGCCAATGCCTTTGGGGCCCAACTCGGTCGCAATCCGGGCCCAGCCGTTCTGGACTGCCGGAAGAAGAGGTTTCCCTTGCCAGGCGTCTTCATAGGTCGCGCCTGACATGTGCTCTACCTGCAGCACCGGTTGGTGCACGCTTCGTCCATTGGCGTTGTAGAGCGTCCAGACGCTTTCCTTCGGTGTCCGGAACTGGTTGGCGAAGACGCCGCTGACCTCGGTGGGAACGAGCGGGTGGACGTCGGGCGAAGCAAATGCGTCGCGGTGGGCGCACTGCACTTCGATCGCTCGGCGGAGGAAGGCCAGCGACGGCTCATCCATGGTGGGCAGGTTGGGCACGCCGACACGATACACCTCGCCATTGAAGAAGGGAAACTTCAATAGCCACCAGTTGCCGGCGCGGTTGGTGACGTAGTAGATGATGTGAAGTTGCTTGAAATCAGGAAATGCGAAACGAGGAAGATCAATAAAATGTGGCGCCAACGATTCCTGGTCGGCGCTCCACAGGGCCTGATAGGTGATGGAGCCGTCGAGCCATTGCCGGCTGACCTCGGCGGGCGGGTATTCCGTGTATAGCACCACGTCAGGACCGACGGCCTCGCGAATGCGCTTCAGCATTGCCACTTCGCCGGCATAGGGGATCTCGTAGCCGTTGTGCCCGTGGTCCTTGGCATGGCACAGCCACCGCCCGTCGGTCGCCCCGTATTCGTCGATGTACATGACCTGCGGTTGGAGGTCCTTTTGAACGCGACGATACGCAGCGGCCAAATGGTCTTGCCAGCCCTGTTGGTAGGGACACTGGTTATAGGCGTCATAGGCGGCGATGAATTGTGGTGAGCCGTCGGGGCGTTTCATCGCCCACTGTTCAGCGCGTGTGCCGACAAGTTTGCCTTGTTCACTGCTCAGGTAGCCGTCCAAGTAGAGGCTGACCGCGACACCGCGCTGCTGGACGCGCCGGATGTTATCGCGAAAGTAAGCCAGCCCGCCGACGGTCTCGTCGTAGTGGTCATAGTCGCCCCAGTCGCCGTAGCGTTTGGAGGCTGACCAGCCAAACAAGTGAGTGTAGTCGCACAATCCGATGTGCTGGAGCATGATATCGACGTTTGGTTCGACTGCGCCGCGCTCTCGCGGACTTGCGGCAGCGGCGTAATGGGCGTTGCCGCTGGCCATTGCGAAGGCTCGCTCGAACCAGGGCTTTCGCGGTGCGATCGGCTGAAACCATGTCTTCAGCCAATCGGTGTAGGCAGAAAAGATGGCTCGCCAATCGCCTGCTAACAGAACCAGCGCCGCCTCGGTTGGCGTAAAGCTCTCGCCGGGTGCCAAGTCGCGCTCGACATACTCCGGGTACCACTGGCCGCCACCGTCGTTCTTGGCAACGTTGATGAGATGATGTTGAGCCACTTGGTCGTGCGTCATGCAGGCAAGGGCCAATCCGGTGTGCGGGTTGAAGAACCCGTCCACTTGCAGCGGGTGCCGTTCGCCCAATGGCTCGCGGAAACGGGTCTTGGCTGAGTGGACGATACCGCCGCGTTTGCCGAACAGATACCAGGTGCCGGCCGAGTCGCCGACCCGGACGTCGCGCAGGATCGGAAAGTACAAGGTGGCCGCGATCGGTGCGCTGCCTGTATTGGCGAGCGACATTCGCATCCGCATCTCGTTGCCCTGTCCGGCAAGGCACTCCACGCGTGCCGTGAGTTGCGACTTGGCATGCTTCAGCACAAAACAACGTCCCGACCCAACGGCCTCCGTTTTCTCGACCGACCAATCGGCCGGGCTCAGCAATTTGCCCTCCACGTGTACCTCGAACACCGGCCCGTCGCCGCATGACAGTTGGCCCTCCAGTCCGGCGATTTCAAGCTGCGACCACGATAGGCCGGCGGACGTGTTGAACTGTGCTTGCAGGACGCCAGCACCCACCGCCGGCTCGGACGCAGAAAACGTGGCCGGACGGGCATCCGCCAGCCCGTTGGTCGGCACGGGACCATAGGCCAAGTGATCCCAGTTCGGCTCCTCGAAGTACGGCACATCCTGCCGCATCGTGGCGGCCACGATGGCGAAGCTGGCCGTCTGCATCCGGTCGTGCAGTATCAACTCCGTTGCCCGGCGCGCCGGATCGGGGTGCACCACGTTGACGCTCAGCCCGCGCTTCATGCCCCACCGCCCGGTCGCCACGTCCAACGGCAATACAAGATCGGGCGGGCCCGATTCGTAGCGAATCTCATAGAACACCTTTTCGGGTACGTCCAGCATCTCCTGGGGCTTGGGATGCTTCCAGTCGATGCCCCACGGCTCGGTCGCCGGCGCGGAATTGGCCGTCAGCAAGTAGACCTCGCGCACGCCTTGAGGAAGGGCGAGCGACAGTGTGCCGAAATTGTCCGTGCCGGTCTGAGCGATTTGCCCAATGTCCGTCGGCACTTCGAATGGAACACCGACGATGGATACGTGGGGCGAGCTGAACCAATCCTCCAGTCCGAGCCGCTGCGCAAAGAAGGCCGACGGTCGACCGCCCGCAATACGTATCGGCTCGGCAACGAACCCCTCCTTGTCTCGCGGCCATGCTGCATCCCGGCGCTGGTGAACCAGCATGTCGGCCAGCTTCCAGCGGAGAGGGCGCGAACTGAATCGGATCGTATCGAGAGTCAGCGTGGCGTGCCCGCTCAGACAGTCCAACCCAATGGCAAGTTGGGTGGCGGTAAAGGGCGCGTTTACCTTAACAACCGTATTGTGCCAGGTGCCGTCACTCTGGATGTCTTTGGCCGCCAACGCAACGATCGCTTCGTCGCCTGAGCTGGACCGTTTGCCACCGAGCCAAATGATATAGGTGGCGCCATCGAGATCTCCATCAGCCCGGTAACGCAAAGAGAGGTAGGGCGTAGCGGCAAGATTCACGGGCTGAGGCAAGGCAGCCAGCCAGCGCATGCCTTTGGCCGCGTCGCGTACGGTGAACGTCGTCGCGCTGCCCTCCGGCCGTGCCTCGAAGTCCGTAGCAGGAGTCCTGGTCCAGCCCGGTTGCGGCACAATCGCCTCGTTCGCCGGCCACGTCACGGTGACGGTCTTCTGTCTTGCCTGCCCTGGCAGTGCCGCGATCTGCGCGTCCGCCGGTAGTTCATCGGCAAACCAAATACGGGCAACCGTCAGTCTCGCGCTACCGCCATCGCCCACGATCAACTTGATCGCCAGGCGATGGGTGATCTCTAGCGGCTGGATGGCAACCAGGTCCACTGCCAGCGTATGCCACCGCCCGTCCGCCTGAACCTCATCCGCCAGCGCATACGCCCGACCGCCAACAGTGCCCTCCTGGCCGTGCAGGAAGTAATTTCCCGGTGGGGTGGCCACGCCGACCGCCTGATAACGAATCAGGAGGTAGCGCTCATCGCCGCTGACGCCAAAGCCCTTCAGATCCAGCAGCCACGGCATCTCCGTGTTCGCCCCCTCTGCGGTGAACACCAAGGCACCGTTATCGTTGGCCACCCCCAAGCTCGTCGGCCGGTTTTGTACCCAAGCAACACACGCCTTCCACCGCGGCACCGAGGCCCCATCGATGCCAGGCTCAGCAGCCAACGTCGCCCCAGCGGTCAGGACGCATAGTCCCCAAACGGTTCGTATCATTTGCGGTAATCCCGATAGCGAGCGTATTCTGGTCAAGTATGGCTCATTGTAGTCATCATTCTGCCCCATCTTGTTTGTTGCCGAGGTCGGCGGGATCGCCTTCCGCTGCGAGCTACCGCTTAAACGGCGTCGACCGCTCGCCATTCGGCCGCAGGATCGTGACCGACATCAGGCCGACGACCACCTCGTTGGCCAGGCAGCGGATGGTGAGCGATTTCATCGGCCGGTCGACGTCCAACGGCAGGTCCAGGAGCGTGGCACGTCCCGCGCCCAAATCAATGCGCGGCGGATGAGGCCCGGGAACGCAGAATCCGTCGATCTCCAATTGGTAGTCGCGTTCGATCGGCCACCAGGTCGTCGGATTGTGCAGCGGCAGACGCTGCGTGCCGCCGTCGTCGTACGCGACGATGATCTCGCCGTTGTCAAACTGCGAATGCATCGAATGCGTGGAGCCGGCCACCAGGAACCAAACGTGACTGGCGCGGCCGGCCAATTCGATCGTGGCCTCGTTCGGGTAGTTGTCCCATTGCGACGTGAACATGACGTTTGGCTCCTGCCCCGGGCCGGGCGTGGCCAGAGGGACGCCCGGCGGACTGGTGAACCGGCCTTGCGGGCCGGCCGCTTCGCGCAACGACGAATCGTCGATGTTCGGCGCCGGAAGCCGGCCGCCGTAGCACCAGTCGCCGAAGCCGTGCAGCGGCATCTGTAGCGAGCAATAGGGTGACCGCGGAGAGCGATATTCGTTCTTGAAGATCTGCGTAACCCGGTCGTTGAACCACGGCTTCAGGTCGAGGCACTCGAAAGCCAGGTGCTGCTTCTCATCCGGTGGGTGCCAGTCGACCACCGCCCCGCGGACCTTCCGGCCGTCGCCGAGATCCAGCACAATCGGGTTCGTGCCGGGGACGAGGTTCGACGCCGGCAGACGCAGCGACGCCTGCGATCGGGCTGCCAGTTGCAGCGGCAGCGTCTGGCGCGCCGCTTGACAGACGGCCTGCACCTGGCCGGAGATTGCCTGGTCGGTGTGATTGCGAAGCGTGAAACCGACCTCGCCCGCGGTCCAGTCGACCGTCGCGTCGCAGATTTCCAGCGGCGGGCGGATTTCGAACGTCACCGGCAGCCACCAAGAAAGCTGCCCCTGCCGGACGCGGGCGAAGATGGTTCGATGCCCCAGGCGGCCCGCGGCCGTTGCACGCAACGATGCGGTCTCTTGCACGACATCTTTCAGCGAGCCCTGCGGGTCCTTGACTTCATCGAGTTGAGCGGGGCTGACGCCGACGGTGAAGGTTTCACCCGAGCCGACCACCGCCGGGCAGTGGACCGTGGCCGGCTTGTCGCCCTGCCAGCGGATCCGTACTTTGGCGCCGTCCGTCTTGGCCACCACGATCTCGATCATCGGCTCGCCCACGCGCGGCACGCAATTCCACTCGGCCTGTTGGCCGCCCGCAGTGACTTCCGCCACGCCAACCGCCCGGGCCGGCACCTGGAGCCGCAGCCGCATCGGGCGGCCGAAGCGCGAACGAACATCGAACGACTCCACGCCATCGTTGTAGGCGTAGGTGTACCCGACGTCAGGCGTGTCGATCGACGCAGAGTTCCACTCCTCGGGCAGTCCGGGCCGGATCAACAGCTCGCTGGCCAGAGCGTCGGGGGTGATGCCAAAAAGCCCCTCGACCAACGTGCGCCCGAACATGCCCACCGAACAGGAGAAATCGCTGGCCACGCCCGCGTTGCGCCCGCTGTGGACCGAAGTCCCCTGGCACGCGCCGGGGACGCTGCTGTAGAGCATCGCGTCCAGCAGCGCCCCACGATAAAGCTGCCACGCCTTGCTGCGCCGGCCGACTTGCCAGTTGGCCAAGGCCATGTGGGCCACCTCGCTGCCAAGAATATCTCGCACGCTCCAAATCCAGGGCACCCAGTTCGAGGTCCAGATTGTTTTCGCGTCGTCTTCGATCGGCACGTGCTCGATTTGCGTGTCCACGTAGCGAAGCATCTGCCAGGCCTGAAACGCGTCGGGCAGGTCGGAGTCGATCGGATGGTAGATCGACGGCAGTTCCGCGCTGGGGTGCAGCCGCTTCAGGCCCAAGAGATCCCGGTACTCGGCGTACCAGCCGTCTTGGGGCATCCAAAGCACGCGGTTGATGGCGGCCTTGATCTTGTCGGCCTCGTGGTCGAACGGTTCCGCTTCTTCGCCGATCACCCGGGCCAACCGGGCGGCCATGCGAAATGCCCGGTAGTTGTAGGCCGACGCCTGCGTACACGCGCCGCCGCTGTAATGGTGGGCGTCGCTGATCAGCGTGTTGGCGTAGTTCTCGTACAGGCCATCGCCGTCCGGATCGAACGAGCGCCGCTCCCATTCCAGATGATCGACGATCACGGGCCACATCTCGCGGGCGAACTCCAGGTCGCCCGTCCACAGAAAGTGCCACATGAGCTGGTCCACGTATACCTGCTGCATGTCGCAGGGGCCGCGGTCGTCCTTTGTCGGATGGACGGGGATGTAGCCGCGGCTGTACAAAACGGAATCGGCCGCCTGCCGAGCCAAGTCGCGCTCGGGGTCGGCGTGCGGCTGGGCCGTGGCCGGCTCCTTCACTTGCACCTGGGCAAACGCACGAAAGTGCGTACGGGCCCGGTCGTGCCAGCCAAAGTCGTCAGCGATATACGCCCCGCGCCAACCGAGATACGGAAAATGCCAACGGACGCCGCCGTGCGAGTAGGTGGGAGGGTCCCACAGCCCGTCGCCCGCCGAGCAGATCGCTGCAGCCGCTGCCTCCAAGAGTGGCTCAGGAGCACGAACCCGCACTCGTTGGACCGCCTGTTGCCGATGCGTCTCCGCCGCCTCGAACGCCGCCGGCAGGGCGTCCGGCGTAAGGGCCTCCTCATCCGGTCGCAGCCACTGGAGCGCCACAAACAGCGGCTTGCCCGGTTCTATCGTCCGACGACCAACCAGAATCGGCCGCTGTCCCGCCTCCGAACCCAACAGGTCCCGAGGCGAATCGAGCTTGTCGGCATCGGCAATCTTCAACGCGGAATCCGGCGGCACCGTGCCGGCCACCGGCCGCGACTGATGGCAAGGGGCCAACAGCTCGAAGCCCGACTCGGTCAGCGTGAACCGGTTGCCTGTGCAATCTTCGGGCTTTAGCAGACAGACCGATTCGGGACAGTAGCCGCACGTGTCCAGGTTCAACTGGTTGAAGCCCGAGGCTCCGCCGAACGCCCAGACGAGGTCCACGCCAGGCGCATCGTCCGACGTCCGAACACGCAGCACCGCTCCCTCGGCCTCGCCCATGGGCACAACGTCCAAATCGATCCGGCCGTTATCGAGCAAGGCGTCGCGGATTTCGTAGCGCATGGCCCCGCCGCGATAGCGTGCCACGACGTGATCCGCCTCGGGCAGCCATTTGGCCGCCTTGGACGTGGCCAGCCCCAGCCGCAGCGTTCCACCCTTGCCCGGTAACGAAAGCAGGAACTCGGGCAAATCGCCGCCGTGGACGAAGAACGCCGTGTTGCTGCCGTACAGCGGCCGATTGAAACGACGCTCGCCGTTAGTGATCACGAAGTCGGTTCCATCAGGCTGATAGCGTCGCGAGCGAGGCAGTTTGGGTAGCTCCCGGGATTTCGGCTCCTCGGCGCTCAGGCCGTAGGCATAGACGATCGGCTGACCCTGGAACGATGCGGTGTAAAGCGTCTTCTTTGGGTCCTTGGGATCGATGGCTACGGAGGTAGCGCTAGCGGCCAATCGATGGGTGCCGATCAGGTGGCCATCGGGTGCGTACTCCAGAACGGCAGGGTTCTGCTCGTCCACGCTGGCGATCACGTAGAGATGGCCGTCGCCGTCAACGGCTATGTCGCAGGAACTGCTGGATGAGCGTTGGGCCGAGGCAAACCGGCGCAACAGTCGGCCGTCGAGGTCCATTTCATAGATATCCGGCGACTGGTAATTCATGCACCAGATGGTCTTGCCCGTGCAGGCCACCGCGCAAACGGCGCCCTTGACCGGCGGGGTGATGCGGCGCATCGGGCCGCCATCAATCGGCAGCAGGGCGACGAAATCGCGCGCGCCGGTGGCGATGAAGCCGTCGCCGACGGCCACGCCGTGCCCCAGGTACCTGACGGTGCCTCCGCCAAGGTCGTGTTCGGGCAGTCGCCGCCCCGTGCCATCATAGCATCGGATCCAGCCGCCGAATTCTCCCACCCAGAAACGCCGGCCATCGAACGCCAGACCTCGATTCATCCCCGAGCAACGGAAGACAGCACGCTCGACGTTGTAGTGCAGCTCTTGGCCGGCAACGATTCCCGCTTCGATCAGAAGGACGACAATGAAGACGACGCTCAGGCGGTTGAAGCGGCGAGGTTGCATGGCGATGTTTCCTGCTCGACGTGTCGAAAAACCGGGAGGATGCTGTTAGGCGACCGGCAGGATTGAAGTAACCCGAAGCGCGAGCAAGGATTGCCGCTTCCTCGCATACGCATCGGGTTACTGACTTCGTCAGTTTGCCTGATCCATCGCCCACGGCCCCGTCAAGAACTAGTTTGTCGACCTTGGCCAGATTTTTCAACGGTCGCCGTTGCCCCCACGCGTGTTTTCGCTTTCTGCAACCGCGGTGATTTGGTCGGCGGTCTGCTTGTGCCGGACGGCTTGTGCGGCTCCCCAGCCGCCGCAGTGCACGGGCGGAAAGCCAGCGTCCAGCGTCACGCCGCGTCTTTGGCGAATAGGCCCAAGTTCCTCGCATGGAACATACGGCAAACAGGGCCGCGAAAAATCGCACTGCGTGGAGCCCCTTTCCGGAGCTGATTTCAAACCGATTGCTTATTGCATTCCGTCCCGGCAGGAGGGAGAATTGGTGCGTCGAGTGCAGGCTGCAGCGGCTGTTCCAGAACCCACCTCCGCTCACGGGTTTCCGGCATCTTGATGATTGAGACGGCTTTTTGGGACTCCATCCATTGGAGTTACGCGCGATCCGCCGGACCGGACGTAGCGTTGCTGGAAAGGAACGATTTCCGACAAGTCGCAGTCGGGCGGGCGGGAAATTAGGGAATAGAGATACTGCCTGCAAGGCTACGCTAATCGTTGCGGACGAATGCTGCCGCTTATGCCCACAATGGGTCGAATGCAATGACATCGGCTGCAACTAACACTATTGGCCTGAAGCCTGGCGAGCACTCTGCGTCATAGAGCGACGACGATCGCGTCGGGTTCTGGCAGTGCCGCCGCGCAAGTGCTCTGCGGTCGTGAATGCACTACCTCGGAAACCTACATGAACGGGGCGACACACCTGCAATGAATGCGTCGTATGCGATGATTGTGGAACTGTTCCGCGATGGTCTTGCGAAGCTGGAGCCGCGCAATGCGTACGACGCACTTCAAGATATGGCGACCAAGCTGGCCGTCGACAGTCTTGTTGAGGCGGATTCCACGACTGGGCCTGATCACATCGCATCACTTGGTCGATTCTCGCGAAGCCGCGACCTGCTCAGGATGCTTGCAGGAGCATACGATGCCTATAGACGGAAAGACTTCGGCGAGGTCAATCGAACCGGTGAGAAGATCTCCGCCCACCCCGACAGCGCGTTCGATCGTTGGTCGGCGATAGATGCGCAGCACCTTATTGGACGTGTGCAACTTGACGAAGGATGCCTCGCCGAGGCTGAGCAGAGCTTTTTCAATATCATGAATTTTGCACGAGAGTCCTCCTATGCAGAGGGCTTCGTCCGAGCGATCCACGAGATTTCCCGTGTTAAAGCTGAAAACGCTGAGGTTCTTCACGCAGAAGCCGGGTTCCGCGTCGCCTTGGACTACTATACGTCTCGTGCCTCACGACTTAACGCGGCCCGCAACGGGATTCCACCCGACGCCCCACACATGACTAACATCCAGATGGCCCTGAATTGTCTGGGAGGCTTGGCTGATACCTACTTCGAGCTTTCCAGGGGACCGACGGAAGCGATTCAGCTGATTGACTTCCTTGCCTCCGACTTCTTCAGCTCGCGTGACGACACCGCTTACGATTTCCTCGAGATTCGTGGGCTAGCACTAAACGTCTTCACGCGGGAAGCGGTGATAGCGCACACCGCAACCCTCGTAGGTAAGGCGATGAAGCTGTATGCGGAGCACAGAGTTATGGCGCTTTATGCCCTGGAGGAGGCCGCGTCGATCTGCGACTTTAGGGGCGTTACCTACCCGTCTACCATAAGACATATTCTAGCTCGGCCTGAGTCGTTCAACTTGCGCAGGGTTGCTTCTTTCAAGCCGGAGGTGTGCCGCGTGGAGAGTGCGCCGCCAACGCTTTGTTACACCTCGCCTTCCGATGCTGCTGACTCGGTTCAGCAATTGTTCGACTACCTGGAAACCCTGGACGCAGGCGATCGTTTTGTATACAGGGGCCAAGTACGAGAATATGATGGGCCTCTGTTGCCATCTGCCTTCCGTCCCATACTGAAACAGCCCTTTCCGCTCGAGATCCTCCCATGCACCGCGCCTGGTATCCCCAGTAGCCTGCGGCGGTGCGGGAGACTTTTCATAGGCGAGTACAATGAATGCTTCAAATGCTATGCGGACGTCATGAAAAGGGTACGCGAAGCGGGAGTAGGGCAAGCCGAGTGTGAACGAATCTTTGCGGTGTACAAGAAGCTTCTGGACGATCGTTCTATCGCCCTGAACCAGGACCAAGAGGCATTCGTGCCTTGGCAAGACGCGGCGCAACAAGAGTTGTCCGACCACGAGCGTCAGATTTACGGATACAACTCACGCGAATGGGATCCCCGCATCAACAACTACCATAGGAGGCTGCTTCGAGATAATTTACTTGTGCGCCTTTTCGGATATACACTCGGTACCACCTTCGCGCAGCAATACGGTTTATCATCGGAAGGTCTCGATGCTAGTAAGTCGCTTGCGGTGGCTTGTTTTTTCGCGACGCACGATCCAGCCGACTTTGTTACGGTCGTTGATCAAGGCTTGGGGATCGTGTACCGGTTTCCCTTCCCACTCAACGACATTGGTACACGACCGCTGTCCGCGTTCACCTACTACAATTTGCCATCGATTATTGACGTCGAGGACGTATTTTACCGATTTGAGCATGATGGCCTCAGGAGATCGGACAGCGTTGCCTGCATGTTGTCGTACTTGTCTTCTGTTCTGACGTACGGCCTGCAGTCCACCGACATGATGTTGCTTCCACGGGGTTTTCTCCGATCATCTCGCGTCCATTCCCAGGAAGCCGTTATCGTGATCCCCGACGAGATCAGGGAGGATCTCCCCAATAGGAGGCCAGGGCCGGGTGGCGTCACGTTCCCGAAGTATCGATATGTCGAGGATTTGGGCTCGCGCCGAGGAGTAACGCGGTTTTACTTCAAACATACCGAAGTATGGCCGGACAAGCTAAAATCCATCACGCGCGAGCATCTTTGGCCGCGACAGGATTCCCTGCTCGATACGCTTATTCTACTTATTGCATCCTCCTATTGCCTTCGCCAGACGATGCCCAAACGATTGGACTTAATCGATGGGGGATACGCGCCCGATGAGTTCTTCAAGCATTGTCGGGACTTGTACGATCGATATCGCTACGAGTTCTTTACAGGATATGAACAGGTAGCGAGGAAGAACTTCAATTTGATTCTGTGACATTCTACGCAGCCGTGAACCGAAGAGGCCAGGCTAGGTCTTCGATCGGAGGCTTACCGGCACCTGCAGCCGCTCGAGTTCATAAACTAGGTAACTGAAAAACTGCCTGTCGTTACTGCGAGCCGCCATTGCCTGCTTCACAAGCGTCTCGCTATGCTCGCGGCCAGAATCTTTGAATTCGGACATGATGATGTGACCTCGTGTTTCCACAAAATCGCGTGGTGAACCTAGCGGACATTCGTCACGTTGGACGGCAGGAACAAACAGCTCAGGTCTGCTCAAGGCACGCGCGGCCAAATGGCAAATCTGATCGGTTACCGTCAGCAAGCTGACTTCGTCGCGTCTTGCGGCACAAAAGCCAATGACATACCGAAAACCAGTTTCTGCGGACACTAACTCGCCTTCTGCCCCATCAATTCGAGCCTTACCCTGGAAGGCTCTCGCAATTCCAGTGTCATACCCCAACTTGCGCGACACTTTCAGAGTCTCGTCGTAACGAGTTAACGCTTCTCGAATCTTCCCTGTCTCATGATCAACTCTTGCAAGGAGCTGCAAAGCATCGACATGGCCCAGCCGATGCCGCAGGCTCTCGAATTGGCGAGCCGCATCTGACGCGGCGCTGCGCGCGTCGTCGTAGCGGCCAGAGTCGAAAGCCGTGAAAGCCGACGCAAGCATTTTGCGTCCGACCCTGAGATCTTCTTCGCTTGGATCGACTCTCTTTGGTATTCTGCCACGGCGATAGAGCTCCTCCTCAAGCGTTTCCTCGAGCCACTTAAGTTTCTCACAAGCGTCGGCAGCATACCTCGCGAGATACGGTCCGCTGAGCCGGAGGAACTGGTCGAAGCAGGGCGCTGCACCGTGAGGATTTCGTCGCTCCAAGTAGCAGGTGCCCTTCACATACCAGGGTTCGGCCATATAATGATCGCAATTGCTGGCCACCCTGGATGATTCCCGGGCCTCCTTTAGGTCGCCAAACGTCATGTGAGACACGCTTATGCTATAGTGTGCGCATGCGAAGTCGGATTTTGCTTTGATGGCCTTCTTGAATGCGGCCAGGGCCGCCGATTGCTTGTCCGCAGCTTGAAGCAGTAGACCCAACCCGTAGAATGCGAGGTGTCGTTGTTCACTACGCCCAGCAGCTTGTTTGAATGCCCTCTTCGGTTCCCGGATTCCGGTTGCTTTCAAGACCCTGTCGATGATCTCATAGTGGAATTGCGGATGACTAGGGCGACGTGTGACTATTCGGGCGAACTCCTCCGGAAGACGACCGCTCTGCCCACCGTGGACGCACGAAATCAGAAGTCTGACGTGCAAGTCCAAATCGTCTGGTCTCGCGAAACAGGCGATCCGGTAGCCGTCTACCTCGCTGAACATCTGGTCACCCATCTGCCACTCCGATGAAAGCAACGGCCCACCGACGAAACCTCAATCTTTTCGAGAAGTGCCAACCGGCGCAGTGTGGCGGTCGCAAGAACGCCGCAATCGGCAGCACACTTGCAGCATGTAACCAGAACCGCGGCGTGATCCGATCAAGACCTCCTCAGGGTGAGCATTTCAGGTTGTGTTGTGTTTCCGTGGCGGCTGACTGCTCTCACTTTAACAACCTTATCGATCAAGGCGGTCCGTCACCTCCTGGCCTCACAACCCATACCGGAAGGCCATCGACACGGTTATGAAACAGTTGCGCCTCCTCGGCTGAGAAAGGTCCGGTTGCTCGCCATTCGCAGTGTAATGTTGGGTTGCAGCTGGGACAAGCAGACGTGCAAATCTATTTTGTTGATAAGATGCAAGAGTCCTTATGGGCCTGATCTAGCGCGCGTGGCACGACACACCTGCGTAGCCCCGCCCACCTTGCTCCGGAATGATGGCCTGCCCCTGCAAACGGGTGAAAGACACCGGCAGTCGTGGCTGTTTCGGAAAACCACCGGTTTTGAAACAACGATGAAGCCCGCCGGGCCGGCTGCGAGCGTGCCTGTGCTGGTGGGGGCTGGTTGTAGACGGCCGGGGAGGCAAGTTGTTGGCTGGGCTGGCGGCAAACGTGCGGCGGGGCGGGCTCATTTTGCCCAGACGGCCTCGGCCGACTCGGTGACCGAGATCCGGAAGTCGCTTGCCACAACTTGGGTGTCTGCCTTCTTCACCATTGCCCCACTGCATGGCTTGCCGTAACATTGATCTGAGATGGGAGAGTTCGCCGTGTCGTCCGGACGCAAGGGTGAAACCGTGATTGCGCATTTAGCCCGCAACGCTGCAATTTGTCTTCCAACGGAAGCCTACCGAAAATACCGCGGCCAATGGATCGCCTTGAGCGCAGACGGCACATCCATCATTGCCAGTGCCGACAATTTACGCACGCTTGAAGAACGGCTCGTGGCCAACGGCGAGGACCCGGAGAAGGTCATTTTCGACCGTGTGGAAGGCGATGACGGCGTTCTCGGTGGTGCGGAATTTCTGTGATGCTCCAATGAGGAGAATGGGATCAGCCCTTGAATTCTCCTCATTTTCTGACCAGTCACCGTCCACCACGCGGTGCGTCTCAATCCAGGTCCGTGCGACATCCCATTCGACAAGCGCGTACGCCTTGCGCGTTCGGGGATCCTCGACACGGAGCGGTCGTCCTCCGCTTTGGTCGAGAGCATGCTGCAATTCGTCGCTGAGCGTTGGAATCATACGAACATTATACCTAGCCGTGTTCGCCAAGACCACTTGGGGCGGGGCGTCCCGATCGGATTTTTGGTGTTCTATGATGGTGGCGAGGGGGCCGTCGACTACAATGCTCAAAGCGACGCTGTAGCCGGAGAATCGGTCGTTGAACCTGCCTGATTAACGAGTGAAGGGTTTGCCATGAGTTCGGATGCAGTTCGAAGCGACGTGGACGGTGCGACGGCCATCAACGTGAAGAGGTTGTTTGCCGGCAGTTGCTTCGGGATCGGCGCTAGCGCTTAGGTTGCGCCACATCGTCGTCGGTTCTGGTGGTGTCTAGTGTGCTCGATTC
>JACKQG010000101.1_pt1 | contig 65458 bp, 53 predicted proteins | sample 8237621 | NCBI WGS metagenome assembly JACKQG01 (sample SAMN15677084, study PRJNA649215) | marine metagenome | biome: marine; feature: Black Sea; material: saline water; isolation source: suspended particulate matter (SPM) from the Black Sea western gyre | collected 2013-06-09/2013-06-10 | depth... | reverse complement strand
TAAAAATTTTAAAATTAAATTCAAACTTACTGGAAGGACCAATTCCAGAAAATATAGGAGCACTTACAAAATTAGACTCCATTATGTTCAGCGATAATATGTTAAGTGGATCTATCCCAAATAGTATAGGGAGCATGACAAATATAAAATATTTATATTTTGATGAAAATTTATTGACAGGAACTATACCCGAAACTATTGGTGATTTGGGGAAAATAGTAAATTTATATTTAGATAATAATAAATTAACGGGTGAAATACCATCTAGTATAGGAAGTCTTCTTACTTTAAAAAGACTTTACTTGTATACTAATTTTCTTATGGGGGAAATTCCAGAAGAAATTTGCAATATTTATTCTTACAATCCAGATTTTCGAACCGTACTTGGTGCCAATAAACTATGCCCGCCCTATCCAGAATGCGTACCCCTAAATCATTTAGGAATTAAAGAAAATAATGAAATCAATCAGGATACAACTAATTGCAATGAATAAAAAAATCCTTTATTATTTATACAAAACTGTATTACATTTTATGATTAGTAATTAAAAGGAATAGGAGTAAGATGTATAAAATATTATTATTAGCAATTACAGTTGGAGGATTCGTATTTGCCGGTTCTTTGGAGAGTGCTTCCAAAACCGTTGAGAAATCTGATTCAGTTAAAAATCAATTTTGTCTGGCAGAAGATACCAGTAAAGATGATTATAAATTGGAACGCCGCAGGAGAGGTAGCAGAGGTGATAAAAAGCGCCGAAGAGGTGGCAACGGATTAAGATAATCTGACTTCAACAATTAAAAAAAAGTCCGGCAGTTGCCGGATTTTTTTTGCCCAATAAATTCTCTTTACAACAACAAACCTTGGTTTTTGAGTATTATTTAATCCTAACTCTCTAAAATATAATTCGCTATCTGTACCAAATCTAAAATATTTACTTCCCCATCCTGCGTATAATCGGCAGCACATTCAAAATCAGAGGTAGCAACTTCCAGAATGAGATTGGCAACTTGCACCAAGTCTAAAATGTTGATGTTACCGTCACCGGTAACATCACCCAGGTCAGCATCACATTCATTTTCACCCAATACTGAAAAACCATTGCGCATATTATTGCCTCTGAAAACATGCCAGTAGTTATCATTACTGCCGAATTCTTTAATGTCAATTACAGTTAGACTGTTGGCTGAACCGCCCATAATTTCCAAGTCCTCATCATTATCAATGTTTATAATCGAAGGTGAACCTTTAAAAGGTGAGCCATTGAGTATGGGGAAATAGGGATAGGGATTGCCATCTAAATAAAAGGCCCCCAATTCTCCGGTGTTTGTAGTAGCAACTACTTCAGCCACACCATCGCCATCCAAATCTGAAAAGACAACCGAGCCCTCAATATCACCGTTCATTATTACGGGCCAGCCAGTGAGGGGTATACCATTCATATCCAAACCATGAATATATCCAAAATTATTTCCAAAGAAAACAGCTGCTTCGCCGTTAATTTCCAGAAATGAAGGAGAGGATTGTATTTTATCCTCCGACATAAACGAAAATTGGAGGCTGCCATCACTATTCACAGCATAGAGATAATTGTCATTACTGCCAGCGAAAATTGTTTTCTCACCATTAATTTCTATAATGGATGGGGCAGTCTGAATTTTATCACCAGTAAGGAAAGGGAATCCCGTGGCAGTAGTACCATCATCCAAAATCAGGTATAAATTATCATTGTCAGTCCCAAGTACAATATCATCCCTGCCGTTATCGTTGAAGTCTGCCAGGGCAGGACCGGCTTTGGCTTTTTCATTTATTTCAATTGGAAATCCTAAAACATCACTGCCATCAATATTTATGGCAAAAAGTTTATTGTTGGATGAGTAACCCGAAAAGACAATTTCCAAGTCATCATCCTCATCCAGGTTTCCTATGGCAGGTGTGCCAATGAGATAAACTTCGGTTTCATAATCCAGTTTGAATCCATTGGTGTCAAAAATATAAAGATGTTTATTTTTGGAGACAACTACTACATCAACCATGCTGTCTCCATCCAGGTCAGCCCCAGCTGGTGATCCCCAAATCTGGCTTCCAGTATCGAATGGGAAATCACTGTTAATCTGCTCACTGCCATCCGCGTTGTAAATATGAATAACTCCATCATAATCCCCAAAAATGATTTCATTCAACCCGTCATTATCCAAGTCAATTACCAAGGGACTGGAACGGATTTCATTTGATTCAATGGGGAAACCAGCTTGATTTAATGAAACCTCAAGTTCAAAATAATATTCATCATAATAGCCAACAGATGTGCCTTCATCGTCAAATTCTGCATATAAATCCAGTATGAAAGTGGCAGGTAACAATTCACCAATATCATCCAAGGAAATGGTGGTTTCAATTTCCACTGTATTACCATTTTCTGGGAGGCTGCCAATATCAATTGTGGATGGAGAAAAATGAACCCAATCCAATTCAGATGATATCTCTGCCACAACATTTTCTGCATCGCTGGATCCGCTTTCCACATTGATAGACAAATGAATAGTTGCGGATTCGCCTGGGTTAAGCACTGCGTCATTATCATTATCATTGCTAATTCCAGAAACAATTGTCTGGATATAAATATTCCAATATTCAAATTCAATTATATCACCGGGTTCGCCAATATTCTGAATATTTAGGCCACCAGGTTGATCATTGCTAAGGAAACAGGAGGGATTGGTGGCATCGTTAAATTCAGATCGTCCGGTTTCTGCGCTGAAAATGGCATTATTCAAATTTCCATTAGCAGTAGTGGTTCCATTGGGGCGGTAAAGATAAAGTTCATCCGGGGGACCACCACCATTACCGTTTAGATTATCGTTAATTCGGTAAATCAGCATTCCTGAATAGCTATTAGGTGTGCTGGTTTCATAAATACCTTCCTTCTTACGGTATTCCAATATGAAAAATTCATTGTACGAATTGGGGGATTCTATTCGATAACAGCTGCTTTCCTGATATTGTAGGGGAAGTAGGGGATAAATCCCCATCTGGTTAATCTCAGGGCAATCTATCCAACCACCATATTTATGCTTCATCCAAGCACTCATATATACGGGGTAGTCTCCACCACCACCACCATCCATTACATCCCATCCTCCTGCGGCTGTAGGTGCACCTGTAGCCGTGTAATGGTACAGGTCAGGAGCTCCCATTGAATGAAAAAATTCATGGCAGAGTGTACCTACATTAAAATATCCCCCAGAAGAAAGGTTTAAATTGTAAGATTCTACAACGCTCCCATTAATATATACCGTATAACTGAATAAAGACCAACGGTGGGGCCAGAGCAGATCACTCCACCCATCAGGTGAACCGGAAATTTGGAAATTAACATTATCCACATAGCCGTCTCCATCGCCATCAACGTCCAGTTCCAGAGGCACTTCAGTATAAATAAATTCTATGGCATTTTTCAGCATGGTATGTTCACGATTGGTCTGATTGCTCTCATTGTAGCCATTAGGATTGGTCTGAGCATTATAGGGCTGATAATATGAGCGTGGATATTGATCCTGATAGGATAAATTGGTGGACATATCACAGATTGGAAAGTGGTGGGTATTTACTTCCACCTGAGAATAGGATACCTCGTCATAATAATGTTTCAATGAGGGTCCATCGGGTTTATTAAAGGGTTCGTCCATTATGGATCTGGGGGTTGCAAACTCATTTTCATCAGCAAATCGAATAAAAATATTGATATTATTAACAGTACCAAATGTGGGTGCGTCCCTTTCTCCATCCCTTGAATCAAATCGGCTGCGCTTCCGAAGATATTCTTCCCGGCTGATACGAACTTCCCTCAATATTCCTGAATTCTCTGGTAGGGGTAAATCTGCACGGAATTGGGAGGCTATTACCTCACCTGAAACAAATTGAGCATAATAGTAGTACCCATCGTCAGGACTTTGAATAACGGTATAGTTATTTTCATCGTGCAGGCGGACGTAGAATTCGTCCCCGGAAGATAGACCATCAAGGCTGGTGCCATCCGGCTGGTGGAGGGTGACAGGAATATTCTCTAAATAAGCACCGAAGCCTAAAGATATAGTTCCAATCAATAAAATATAAATTTTTTCGTACATATTCATAACTGTAAAAGCCTTTCAATTTAACACTATAATTTCCAATTTATGAAGCAATAACTGAGAGGAGGTTTCAAGACGTGACCTTTATCACATTTTTAATAAATTTGGGTAGAAAAATGTAAGCGGTTATTTATTCAATGATTTTAGTTGAATTGTAACATTTTGAAACAATTAGTTTATTCATATATAAAATTAGGTAAATTAGAGTTGAATTTAGATGCATATTCCACATACATTACCGGAGGATTAATTCATGACTTTTTTCAAATCGGTTTTTTATTTTATAATTTTAATGCTCCCCACCCAGTATTTATCAGCTTCAACCCAAGTTGATGTTTTATATTCCAGTGATGCAGATATAGCAGGTTTTCAATTTAATGTAGAAAATGCTGAATTGATATCAGCTTCTGGCGGTGATGCTGAAGCCAATGGATTTATGGTTTCTGCTGGAAATAATACGGTGCTTGGATTCAGTCTCACAGGGTCAGTCATTCCTGCTGGTAGCGGAATTCTCACCATCCTTGAAGTTGATAGTGACGGCGCTTGTATCAGTAATTTAATTTTAGCAGGACAAGATGGAGGCAATCTTGGTGGAGAAATTGTAGATTGCTTAAATATTAATTATACCGCCCCAATACCCGGCTGCACAGATGAGACGGCTTGTAATTATGATGAAAATGCCGAAGTTGATGATGGCACTTGTGAATTCCCTGAAGAAAATTATGACTGCGACGGCAACTGCTTGTTTTTTGATTGTCTGGGTAACTGTGGAGGTACTACAGTAATTGATGAATGTAATATTTGTGACGGACCCGGGATACCCGAAGGAGACTGTGACTGCAATGGCAATACGAATGATTGTTCCGGCGTATGTGGAGGAGATGCTACGGAAGATGAATGTGGTGTCTGTAATGGGGATGGTTTTTCCTGCGCCATATACAATGTAGACGTATTATTCAATAGCGATACCGATATTGCCGGTTTTCAATTTCATGTAGATAATGTGGTCTTGATTGGGGCTTCAGGCGGAGAGGCAGAAGCCAATGATTTTATGGTCTCAAGCGGAAATAATACTGTGCTTGGATTTAGTCTCACCGGTTCGGTTATCCCAGCCGGGAGTGGTGTGCTCACTACCCTTGAAGTACAGGGTCAGGGCGCTTGTATCAGTGAACTCATTTTAGCTGGACAGGACGGAGGCAACCTGGATGCAGATGTGGATTGCTTGTCTATTTCATATACAGCCCCTATTCCTGGTTGTACCAATGCAAATGCCTGTAATTATGATGAAAATGCCGGGGTTGATGACGGCTCCTGTGAATACCCCGAAGAATATTATGACTGTGATGGAAACTGCATTGCCGAAATAGACTGCACAGGTGAATGCGGCGGAAGTGCAGAAGTTGGCGAATGCGGTGTATGTGGTGGATCAGGGATTCCCACAGGAGAATGTGACTGCAATGGCAATGTAGATGACTGTGCCGGCGCATGTGGCGGAGATGCTGTTGAAGATGACTGCGGTGTCTGTAATGGTGATGGCACTTCCTGTCTGTTTGTTACTTTATCAATGGGTGCGGTTACTGAATCGTCCGTTGAAATTTGGCTGGATAATCCCCTGGAAGTGGCTGGGTTTCAATTTAATGTCAGCGGAATAAATATAACCGGTGCATCCGGTGGAAGTGCTGAAGAAAATGCATTTATGGTTTCAACCAGTTCAAATACGGTTCTGGGATTTTCACTTACCGGAGCGGTTATTCCAATTGGAAATGCTGTGCTCACTAATCTCTCTTTTGACAGTGTAAGCGGTGCTGATATTTGTTTATCAAATGCTGTCATTTCATCAACCACAGGTTCTGGATTAAATTATGAATTAAGCGCTTGCCTTAACCCATCTGATTATTTCAATGGCGGTTGCAGTGATGCAGAAGCTTGTAATTATGAATCTGATTTAGATTTTGATGATGGCTCCTGTACTTATCCCGAGGAAAATTTTGATTGTGATGGCAATTGCATACTGGAATACGACTGTGCCAATGTCTGCGGTGGTAGTTCAGAATTTGACGAATGTGGTGATTGCGGCGGTAGCGGACCTGCCGAAAATTTTGATTGCGATGGTAACTGTGTAGCAGAAATAGACTGTGCCGGCGAGTGCGGTGGTAATTTAGTATTGGATGAATGTGGTTTTTGCGGTGGTGATGGGAGTCTCTGTGACAATCCCCAAGCCACACTCAGTTTTGGAGATTTGGGCGGTGATGTTTTGCTTCAGGTGAGTTATATCGACCCTGTGAGTGAAATATGCATCGCGAATCCCGTTTTATCTGACCCTGATGGAAGTGCTGTGCAAGTTCTATTAGGTGCCTGCACTACTCTCAATGAGTCACCAGGGGTATTGGAGGTATATCTCAACTCTGCTGTGGATATTGCTGGGTTCCAGTTTAATATAACTGGAATGACAATTACAGGTGGAAGCGGTGGTATGGCGGAAAGCTCTGGTATGATGATATCTACCTCATCAAACACAGTATTGGGATTTTCATTTTCCGGAGACACTATGGGAGCCAACGGATCCGTAGGCTGTATGGATGAAAGCGCTTGTAATTACGATGCTGATGCAACTATTCCAGGGGGCTGTCAATATGAAGTGGATTGTGCCGGAACCTGCGGTGGTTTAGCGGTAGAAGATGAGTGTGGTATCTGTAATGGACCCGGAGCTGAAATTGAATGTTGGGATGGCGAAATGGTCTGTGATGCTGAAACCTGCAGTGAAGAACCAGTCTTTACCGATGTGGATTACCTCACCGATATTCAGCCTATTTTCAATGCCAACTGCACTGCTTATTGTCATTCTGGCGGGGGAGGATATACCGGCGGTCTGGATTTAACATCTTACGAAAATCTCATGGCAGGTGATAGTGATAATGGTCCCGTGGTAATTCCTGGTGATAGTGAAAATAGTATTCTGATACAGAAACTCAGTGATAATCCACCCTTTGGGAACCAGATGCCCGACGGCTATCCACCCTATCTTGATCCCTCCACCATAGCCTTGATTGCTGCCTGGATTGATGAAGGAGCTCTGCCCAGTGAAGAAGAAGAATATATTCCACCTCTGAATACTTTGGGAGTTATAGTTGGTGATGGCATAATTGAAGTATATTATAACAGCTTAGAAGCTATTGCGGGATTTCAATTTAGTGTAATGGGAGCTGAATTAACAGGAGCCAGCGGAGGTGCTGCCGAGGAAAATGGTTTTACGGTATCATTTAATGCCATTAATGTTCTTGGATTTTCACTTACCGAGTCAACAATCCCGGCAGGTTCAGGGGTATTAACCGTATTATCAGCAAATATTACCAGTACAGTTTCTCTCAATGGTATTGTTGTTGCAGGTCCCGGAAGTGTGGATCTTGGTTTTGGATTTGATGATGGCACTCCTTATATTATTTACGGCTGTACAGACCCCATTGCAGATAATTTCGATCCTTTTGCCACCGATGATGATGGCAGCTGTACCTATCCACCCTTGGGAGAATTAACCTTTGGCGCTATTGATTTTAGTGCGGGAACATTGGAAATCAATCTGGACTGTGAATATGCAGTGTCAAACTTCACTTTTGATCTCAGCGGATTAAACATCACTGGCGCATATGGCGGTTCCAGCGAGACCGCAGGAATTGAAATAGGAATTGATGGTACAACCATCTCAGGGAATTCAACCAGTGAGAATGTACCGGCTCACAGTGGACTGTTAATGGTGGTGACTTTTGATGGGTTTACTGAAGAAGATATATGTTTTTCCAACTCCAGCATTACCACCTATACCGGCATTGAATATGAAGCAATCCTAGATGATTGCCTGCCAGCTATAAACTGTGATGTTGAAGGGGTGGCCTGTGGCTGTACCATTGAGGCTGCTGATAATTATGACCCTTTTGCAATTTTACCCTGCAATGAGGATAATTCCTGTTGCGTATTTTCAGGACCATGTAGCCCTACTGATTCGGAATCCTGGTGTTATGATCCCGATGCCACAACGGATGATGGTAGTGGAATATTCATGTTTGAGTGCCGTGATGGAATGTTCATTTTCAGCAGCGCTGCCTGTAACGGGGTGGCAGACTGCCTGGATGGCTCAGACGAGACAGTCTGCTGGGGAGATTGGAATGATTTTGGTGATGAAGGATGTGGAGTCTTAGGATTGGAATCTGATTGTGATGGACTTTGTTTCCCATCGGATAATTTAAATTGGTTAGGTGACGGACTATGTGATGACGGCTCATGGCAATTGAATTTTAATTGTGAAGCGTATGATTATGATGGGGGAGACTGTATTACAACCATTGACTTGTCAATACCTTTAATTTCTGGCTGGAACTGGATTTCCTTTAATCTGAATCCAGAAGATGCCTCCTTAGGCAGCATTTTAGAGTATGTGGGAGAAAGTGCCACCTTTATTTCCAGTCAGTCATTCGGAACTGCGCAAAATTACGGTGATTATGGCTGGTACGGCGGTCTCACTGAATTGGATCCAACCCAAATGTATAAATTGCAAATGACCGCAGCAGCTGACTTGGTAATTACGGGCATGCCTGTTGATGTTACATCTACGTCTATCAGTCTCATAGCTGGTTGGAACTGGATTGGATATCTGCCTCAAAATGCAGGTGATCTCGGCGAAGCATTGGCAAGTGTGGGCGAACTGGCTACCTTTATTTCCAGTCAGTCATCCGGAACTGCGCAAAATTATGGGGACTATGGCTGGTATGGCGGACTGGCAACATTAGAACCGGGTAATGGTTACCTATTAGATATGAGTGCTCCCGGTGAACTTATTTATCCGGACTTCAATAGCCTTGCACGGTTGGATGCAAATAAGCAGGAAGTTATTCTTGCGGATAAAATATCTCACTGGGATTTCAACTATGCCGATTACCAGTATATTGGAACCATCACTGCCAGTATTGACAGCCGGGTAGATTTTGATGGAGATGTGGTTGGGGTATTTGTAGATGATGAGTGTAGAGGATTGGCTGAAAGAATGTACTTCCCCTTTGATGATCGCTATATGTATATCATCCAGGCTTACAGCAATCTGTCTGAAGGTGAAAAAATGACCTTCAAATACTATGATTCTGCCAGAGATGAAGTGATAGAATATAGAGAATCAATTTCCTTTAACAGCAATATGGTTGTAGGCGATGGATTTAATACTTTCAGTCTCAAAAGTGAGGTCGATGACCAATTGCAGCCCTTGGCATATGGCATCAGTGAAGCCTATCCCAATCCATTTAACCCGGTGACCAGCTTTAGTTATATTATTCCAGAAGATGGGATGGTACAAGTGGCTGTGTATGATGTGAGTGGTCGGATGGTGGCAGACCTTATAAATGGTTGGCATTCAGCTGGCAACTACCCTGTGGTCTGGGATGCAAATGAATTGTCTAGTGGAGTGTATTTGTTAAAAATGGTTGCAGGTGAATATACCAATAGACAGAAAGTGATGCTGATAAAATAATAAGTTTAACCCTCTCCTTCTAATTAATTAGAAGGAGAGTAATTAAATTTTAAATCCTCCAATCCTAGATGTACTCTGGTTTTGGAGGATTTTTATTTTATCTGCTAATAATTCCGTTTTTAATGAAAACGAAAAGTGTATAAATTTATGGCTTGATATTTGCCGTAAATAACGGTAATATGAAATAAAATTAATGGAGAAACAATGGCGGATGAAACCCCCAAAATAACGGAAAACAAAGAGGATGTGCTTGAAATATATCCAGTATTACCTCTACGAAATACCGTTTTATTCCCTCAACAGATAATCCCCATTTATGTAGGTAGGGAACAATCGTTAAAGTTGATTGCTGATCTACCTAAGGGTGGAAAGAAATATATTGTGGTTGTAGCTCAGAAAGATGGGTCTGTGGAAAATCCAAAGGCATCTGATTTATATGAATACGGCACCTTGGCTATGGTTATGAAAGTATTTGATATGCCAGATAAATCCAGGTCAGCCATTGTGCAGGGATTAGACCGAGTAAAGGTGAAACAATTTTTAGACCCTGACCCATATTATAAAGGATTGGTAGAAAAAGTTCGGGGTGTTGTAACTCCCTCAGCAGAAATAGAAGGAATCACAGTAAACCTTCAAGAAATATTTAAAAAGCTCATTGAAATTGCACCTTATCTCAGTGAAGAACAGTTCCACGTTTTAAGCAATATTCAAAATCCGGGTAAATTAGTAGATAAGGCGATTTCACTTATGAATATCTCTACTAATGAGAAGCAGGATATATTGGAAGAATTGGATATCAAAAAGCGATTGGAAAAATGTACCGTTCTCATTAACCGGGAAATTCATCGTATTGAGTTGGGTGATAAGATTCAGTCCGATGTGCAAGATGAAATTTCAAAATCACAGCGGGAATATTTTCTTCGGGAGCAAATGAAAGCCATCCAGAAAGAACTAGGTGAAGATACAGGCGGAGTGGAATTAGATGAACTGGATGAAAAAATCAAAGAAGCTAAAATGCCGGAAAAAGTGGAAAAGGTTGCCCGAAAAGAATTAATCCGTATGAAGAAAATTCCTGCCCAATCTCCTGAATATACAGTGGCACGTACCTATCTTGATTGGTTGGTTGAATTGCCTTGGGCTAAGGAATCAAAGGATAATGAAGATATTAATTTTGCCCAGGAAGTTTTAGATTCAGACCACTATGGTTTAGACAAAGTAAAAGAAAGAATTGTGGAGCATTTAGCCGTACGCAATTTAAAGAAATCCCGAGTGAAAAAAGGGGAAAGATTGAAAAGTCCTATTCTCTGTTTTGGGGGTCCTCCCGGTACTGGAAAAACTTCCATTGGAAAGTCTATTGCAAAATCGATGGGACGGGAATTTGTGCGAATTTCATTGGGTGGAGTCCGAGATGAAGCTGAAATTAGAGGCCACCGCAGAACCTATATTGGTGCGTTACCCGGCAGGATAATTGCCAGTCTGAAAAAAGCTGGTACAAATAATCCTATTTTCATGTTGGATGAAATTGATAAACTGGGGATGGATTTTCGTGGCGATCCATCTAGCGCTTTATTAGAGGTGCTGGACCCAGAACAGAATTTTTCCTTTAATGATCATTACCTTGAGGTAGATTTTGATCTGTCAAACATTATGTTTATTACTACCGCAAACCGAGTTGATAAAATCCCTGGACCATTAAGAGACAGGATGGAGGTATTGGAATTTTCTGGATATATTATGGAAGAAAAGCTCCAGATTGCAAAAGACCACCTTCTTCCCAAACAAATTAAAGAACATGGACTTCGCAAAAAGGAAATAAAATTCAGTGATGAATCTATTTGTCTGTTAGTTGAGTCCTATACCCGTGAAGCTGGTGTACGTAATTTAGAGCGGCAATTAGCAAATGTGTGCAGAAAGGCAGCTCGTGAAATTACTGATGGAAAACGGAAATCTATCAATGTTACCCCTGAAAAAGTGTATGATTACCTGGGACCAAAAAAATTCATTTCAGAAATCGCAGAACGAACCCATCAGCCAGGGATCGTGGTAGGTTTGGCGTGGACTGCTTTCGGTGGAGATATTCTATTTATTGAAGCCACTAAAATGCCGGGAAAAGGTGCCCTGAAACTTACAGGCAAGCTGGGCGATGTGATGAAGGAATCTGTACAGGCAGCTTATTCTTATGTCCGGGCAAATACCCATAAGCTGGGACTAGATCCTACCTTTTATAAAAAAATGGATATCCATGTGCATGTACCAGCAGGTGCAATCCCTAAAGATGGACCTTCAGCAGGAGTGGCAATGATTACGGCATTGGTGTCACTTTTAACCAATAAACCAGTGAAGGAAAGATTGGGCATGACAGGTGAAATTTCTCTAAGGGGGAATGTGCTTCCCATTGGTGGATTGAAGGAAAAATCTACAGCAGCACACCGTTCTGGCTTAACCCATATTTTGGCTCCGGCACAGAATGAAAAGGATTTGGTGGATATACCCAAAAAAGTATTGAAAGACTTAAAGATTTCATTTGTGAAAGATGTATCAGATGTGTTGAAATTAGCTCTTGGGATGGAAGGTAAAAAACCTCCTAAACCTCAGAAAACACAATCTGTGGTTACGGCAGAGGCCTAGTATGAAAGAATTCCTGAATTTCTCAGGGGAAAAATAATGGGCGGTCCCTCTACGTTACACTACGAGGGATAAATCCCTCTACACTTTGTTACGAGGGATAAATCTCTCTACACTTTGTTACGAGGGATAAATTATCTCCCGCCTACATTTCATTACGGCGGGCAAGCAGTTGGTTTTTACCCATCGTAAATGCCGGATTGCAGTGTAGATGGGCAGAGTTTCTGGTTTACACCCAGGCAATAAAATGGGCGGTTAACTCAGTTGGTTCAGAGTTCCTGGTTTACACCCAGGCGGTCGGGGGTTCGAGTCCCTCACCGCCCACACCTATACACTTCGTTAAGAGGTGCAGGCTCAAATCCCTTCTGAAACGGAGGGATTTTTGTTTTACCTGAAATCCTAAAAAGTGCTAAAATAGCCTGTTTTAAGCATACAATAGTCAGTATATAGTCTTATGGATTCTAACTAAATTGCAACCTATAGGGGGAAAAGTTGGGGTATATGTTGCATATAAAAGGCTTACACTCATTGTAAACTTTTTTAAACTAAGGTCATTTTGTTGATTTTTATGGAGATTCACCTTCAGAACAATTTATAGTATTCTGCTCACCTACATAAGTTTCAATGCAATCAGGGTAGGGTGGACAAAGCTTGTTGCTGTAAATATACGATTTTAAGGATGAACTACCTGTTGAATCCCAATCTAAATTTGAAAGGCTGCATATACTTTCAGGTATTTGTCCACCCAAATCATTATTGTGTAGCCAGATTGCATACAAACTCTCAAGTGAATCCAATTCACTTGGAATTTGTCCCGATAAGCCCTTACCCTTTGCATCCAGATAAACCAGATTCTCATTTTGCCAATATTGAGTTCCTAATTCCAGGGGGTCAATGGTGCCGCTGCTATCGGAATCCATGCTCATATCTAAACTGTCCGGAAGGGTAGCCATACTGCTATCAATAAAGGCTTGTAGCACAGTGAGATTACTTGTGTTATAGCAGAGGGAGTCCCCCTCAATAATGGAAACAGTTTCTGGGAGTTCATCACAGATAAGGGTGAATCCATCTTCACAATTGGTACATTCTGAAATATCCTGCACACCGGCATCTTCAATGCAGTTTGGGTAGCAGGGGCATAAATTATTATTAGTGAGAATAATTTCGTTTAAGTTGGAATTCTCCCTGCAAAAGTTATTTGGAACATCTCCAATTAATTGATTGCCGGAAATATTTAAATATTCCAAATTTGTCAAATCTCCAAGTGTCTCTGGAATTACTCCCGTAATATAATTTTGTTGTACATCTAAATATGCCAACGAATCCAGATCATCAATATTTTCAGGTAGGCTTCCAGATATGCTGCAATTATCTGCTTCCCAGTTACAAACCAGCTTTTTTAATCGGCCTGACTGCCAAGTTTGAATGCCCAACTCTAAAGGGTCAACAAATCCATTGGTATCCAAATCTAAATTTATATTAATGGAATCAGCATTACTAATTAGTTCGCTGAGAAATGTTAAATCGACTTTGGAATAGCAATATCCATTTATCATTTCTGCACCAGTTGAACACTCACAAGTTTGATACCCAAGTAATTCAGGTGAATCAATGCAGTATGGCTGTGATGCACAAAATAGATTATTTGAGATATCTAAATTAACAATTTCACAAAGGGTTTGGGGAATTGAGCCCGAAAAATTATTTGAATCAACTAAAAATGTATTTAATACTGAAAGTTCCCCAAGATTAATTGGAATTGATCCATCCAGGTTATTGCTTGATACATCCAATAAAATCAATTTTGATAAATTACCCAAGCTTTCAGGTATGCTGCCATTAAGCAAATTATCACTCAACACTAATTGAGTGAGATTGGTAAGTTTTCCAATACTTTCTGGTATTTCTCCACTTAGGTTATTAGATTTTAATCCCAATTGAGTTAATTCAGTGAGATTGCCAATTTCTTCTGGAATGGCACCACTTAATTCCATGTTATAAAGGTTTAATAGGGTAATGCGACCATCATCCCAAACGCAGATGGAATCAGGCAAATCTTCACAGTTCTTAACCTCAATAATACCTGTCCCCATTTTGACTAAAGTATGCAATACTGCGTTATCGTCATGAATTTCTACAGGTTCAGTGGTGCAGCCTGCCAATAGTAAAATGAATATGAGGTTTAATTTTTTCATAACAATAACTTAATTTATGATACTCTGAACATAGTCTGCGATAGCTAGGGATGAGGTGAGTCCGGGAGATTCAATGCCGATGAGATTTATAAAATTATTATATCCCTTATCCGATTCATTACAAATAATAAAGTCTTGCGCTGGTTCACCTGGTGCTTGAATTTTCGGCCGGATACCCGTGAAATCTTCAGATAAATTAGCCTCATCTAATTTGAGATAATGATTAATATGCTCTAAATAAAATGCTTTATTGGAATCATCCATATGGTAATCGATTTTATCCACATAATAAGCATTGGGACCAAAACTAATACTTCCATCTAAATGCAGAACAATATGAATGCCCAATGAAATGTCCGTGGGTAAAGGGTAAATCAGGGAGTTGATCTGATTTCGATATAAACTGGTTCGATAATATTCTCCTTTACAAATATGCAACTTATAATCGGTGATACCCAGCATTGATGAAATCTTATCGCACCATAACCCTGCAGAATTTATTACAATTGGGGATGTGGCTGAGTAGTCTAAATCATTAAATGAAACCGAATAGTTATCGTTTTTGCATTGAATTCCGGTTACTTCAGAATTATATACTACAACTCCATCTTGTGATTTGAGTTTATATTCCAGTTTTTGCATCACACCATGAGAGTCAATGATTCCCGCAGATGGTACCCAAAGAGCGCCTTCAGATTGAATATGCGGTTCACGCTTGTTCACTTCATTGGCTGATAATATTTCCAATCCAACAACGCCGTTTTGCTTGCCATTATGCATGAGTATTTCTAATCGTTGAAGTTCTTTCGTATCTGATATTACTACCAGTTTTCCACAAATTTTATGATTAATATTATTTGACTTTGCAAATTGAACTAACTTTTTATTTCCCTCGACACATAGCTTGGCTTTTAGAGAATCTCGATCATAATATATTCCCGAATGGATCACCTCACTATTACGGCTGGAGACATGTTTGCCATAGGAATTTTCCTTCTCAACCAATAATATTGAATCGAATTTCTCACGTAATTTGTCTGCCACTGCAAGACCTACAATCCCAGCCCCAATGATAATGGCATCAAAATTATAGCTGTCACTCATTTTTTATTTAGATATTCAGTGAGGCCTGTTTTTCCACCAGAAATAATGCTGTCCCCATCGCCAACCAATAAAGCATCAAAATCTAAATCCAATAAAACTTTTAGGCCTTCTTTAGCTAATTTCACATCCGCGTACATAGTCTTTGGCAGAAGACGTAATCTCCCAGGGGGATCACCAATTATGGCATCGCCTACAAATAAAATTTTACGATCTTTCCAAAAAAGTGCGGTTTCTCCTGGGGTCTTTTGTTGAGGTACTAGGACTGCTTTTAAAAATTCTACCAATAAATCACCATCACTGAATTCTGAACTAATTGGTATTTCAATTTTTGAAGCATCTAAATGATTTATATATAATTTAGAATTAAATATTTCCTGCAATTTAGATGCCTGTCGAATATGATGCTGATTGGTAATGAGTATATGTTGCACTCCCCCAAATTTCTGCATTGTTTCTATATTTTTATTGCTGGGTTCAGGAGGGTCAATTAATATATTTCCTTCGGAATTCACATTGTTATGAATGAACCAACCGTTAAAATTTATATTCTTTTCCTCTGAATAAACGGACCAAGTATAAATGTCGTCTAATATTTTTATCATTAGTTTATTGTCTCATTATTTTGGAATATTGGATTAATTACCCTCTAAATTTAATGAGAATTATTTATACCGAAAAAAAGAATATAACCAATAAAATTCACCAAATATCATCTAAGTGATTAAATGAGTTATTTGTAATTTTACTCATCCAAAAATTAATAAAAAGGAAAACCTATGGAATTAAAAGATAAACTGGATCTAATATGGAAATATTTACTGTTATTGGTATTGGTTGTGGGAATGTGTTCCCATCTTTGCCATAGAGGATGTGGAAAATATAGATGTGGAGGGAAGGGAACTAAAGCATGTTGGCGAACTCAACACAATTTTGATCCCCAAAGTGAAATACAAGATATACAAATCCAAATGGAAGTTGAAGGTAATGATACCCTCTTAAAGGTGGTTGTCAATGGGGTAGAACTTCCTGAAGATGAAGCAAATGCTATATTGAAGAAGAAAGAAGAGATTGGCATGAGGGGAATCGTTAAAAAGACTAAATAGATTAATGACAAATCTCATTCTTTTAAATTCTGGGTATTTCCTCGTCTTTTTAGCATTGGCAATCAGGGAAATACTGTGGCTACGAATTACTATTACTTTTGGTCAGTCTACATTGTTCACCTATTCCATGCTGAATGGGAATTATAATATTGCCTTCTGGAACTCTGTGTTTGTCATTGTTAATATTATTCAAATAATCATTATCTACAGGGAAAGGCAGCAGTTAGAAATACCTGAAGAAGTGCAGGATATTTATGAGTCTATTTTTCATTCCAATACCCATCGTCAATTCCTGTATTTTTGGGATCAGGGCAAAATTGGTTTTGTTAAAAAGAAAAAAATAATTAATGCTGGAGATATTCAAAAAGATCTAATGTTGGTATTAAATGGAACGGCAGAAGTTAAACGAGGTTCAACAATTATTGCCAAATTGGAGCGGGGTCAGTTCATTGCAGAAATTAGCTATATCACTGGCAAAAGCGCCTCTGCAGATGTGGTGGTTGATAAAAAATTATCCTATATGGTTTGGAATAGACAAATTTTAGATAATTTACGTAAAACCAAACCAGCCATTATGGAAAAACTGGACAGAATTCTTACCCTTGATATGGCAGATAAATTAACAAAATAAAAAAAGGAAATATATGAATAAAGTTGGCGAAATAATTGCTATTGGGGGCGGTGGATTTGGGCGAAATCCCAATAATCCAATTATTGAAAGATATATTGTGGATCAATCTGAAAAAGAAAAACCCAACGTCCTTTTTATTCCTACAGCTTCTGCGGAAAATCGCTTTTACACGGTGAGTTATTATACGGCGTTTACACAATTAAATTGTACCCCCGTGCACTTAGATTTTTTCGCACGAACCCCTCGTTTAGATTCCCTCATTAATAAACAAGATATCATTTATGTGGGTGGGGGAAATACCAAATCAATGCTGGCAGTCTGGCGAGAATGGAAACTTGACAAATTATTATTAAAGGCTTATAATCGGGGTGCCATTTTATGTGGCGTTAGTGCCGGTGCCATTTGCTGGTTTGAAAAAGGGGTGACAGATTCTTGGGCAAGTAACCTTAATGTAATGGACTGCATGGGCTTTGTGGAGGGCTGTTGCTGTCCACATTACGATGGTGAAAAAGATCGTCGTCCATCAGTGGCAAAATTTATCACAGACAAAAAAATTGACTCCTGTTTGGCAGCAGATGATGGCGCTGCTCTACATTATAAAAATGGAAAAATGCATACGGCAGTAACCTTTTATGAGGGTGCAGGAGCCTATAAGGTTTCAATGAAAAATGGAGAAGTCCATCATGAAAATATAAACAGTATTTATATTGGATAACTCATGAAAAAAACCATATCCATTGAAAATATACTTTTGGCAGGCAACGAATTAGCGGTAAAGTGGTCGGATGAGCAAGAATCATTTATTGATTTAAAATTATTACGAAACAACTGCCCATGTGCCTTTTGTTCAGGGGAAAAGGATGTGCTGGGAAATGTGTATAAAGGTCCTAAAAAAGAACTGGGTGGAATTGCGTATGAGGCTGTAAACTTTGAAAAAATCGGACATTATGCAGTACGCATTTTTTGGGGTGACCGCCATTCTGATGGACTCTATACTTATGAAATGCTGAGGAAACTAGGTTAACAAAAAAAATTCTGAACACTGAGCTTGTCGAAGTGTACTAGAATGAGGGATAAACATTGAAAAGAAAGTATGTATTTATTATCCCCTCACCTTAATCCTCTCCCCAAGGAGAGGAGAACTGCCAGTTGATGTGAGATTCAAGAAATCTCTTCTCCCTAAGTGAGAAATTGGATGACGGGTAAAAAGAGAAAAGATTATTATGAAAATTAAATTAAAAGCGGGAAAAAAATACAGCATCTGTAGCTGTGGACTCAGCCAAACATTGCCCTTTTGCGATAATGCTCATCGTGAGTTTAATTCCGCAAATAACACTGAATATAAGTCTTTAAAGATTACTCCCGATTCTGATACCATAATTGAAGTAACCTCCAACCGCTGGAAATCATTTGAGGGAAAATAAATATGGATATTTATCTATCAATTAATGTTTATGGAAAGGAACTGGAAACCTGTTGTGATAACCCTAAAACCGGGTTTTTCCGCAATGGGATGTGTGATACCTGCAAGGAGGATTTAGGGGTGCATACAGTCTGCATTTTAGCCACAGAAGATTTTTTAGTTTTCAGTAAATCGGTAGGAAATGACCTTTCCACTCCCATCCCAGAATATGATTTCCCCGGTGTGAAACCCGGCAACCGTTGGTGCCTCTGCGCTATGCGCTGGAAGGAAGCCTATGAGCAGGGAAAAGCCCCGCCTGTTTTTCTGGAGTCCACCCATGAAACCACATTGAAGCTGATTGATTTTAATATTCTGCAGCAATATGCGGTGAACTAAACTATGGGACCCATAGTTGAAAAAAACCGAACAATATTTTGGTTTTGAAATTATCTAAAATGAGTTAATAATGCAATTTGATGAGTTTATTAATTCTACAAAAGAGGATGCTCCGCCTCAAAGTTTATCTGAATCCCTGCAGGCCATGTGGCATGCCCAGAAAGGGGATTGGGAAACAGCCCACAATATTGCCCAGAATATCAAAACAGAATTTGGGTCATGGATTCATGCCTATCTGCACCGAGTTGAAGGTGATTTAAGCAATGCCGGCTATTGGTACAAGAGAGCAGGCAAGCCGAAATTTCAGGGATCAACTGAAGCTGAAGCTGATGAAATTATTAATTCCATTTTATAAATGAAAGCCCACTACCTAGGTCATATTGTTTTCTATATCAGGGATTTAGAAACCTCAGTATCTTTTTACGAAGAAATATTGGGCTGGAAACGAATAATCTCCAATATTCTGCCTTTCAAAGCTGCCACCCTTACCTCAGGAAACTTGTTTACCGAATTTAGATTTATGGTTAGACAGATTACCCCATATCTATTTCTAAGATATTACCCTTAATCCTCAGTTCGTATGTTTTGGTAAAGCGATCACCTAATGACAGGCATTTCCCATTGCGCATATCATAGACCCAGCCATGGAGGGGGCATTCCACCATGTACGATTTAACATTACCGTCAGCTAAGGGAAATCCCTGATGCAGACAGCCATTTTTCAGGGCGTAAAATGTGTCGTCATATTTAAAAAGTGCCACTGGGCGGTCTCCAATATGAATCTGCCATTTATTGCCTTCTGTATAGTCAGCAACAGGTCCAATCATTTGCCAATTACTCATTATGTGTCTCGTCAAAAATTCGGTCAATTCCTAGTGCCAAATTCACGCATTTGGTGGTAACCCCGCCCAAATCATGGGAGCTGATTGAAATATCAACTTTGCACCAGCCAATTATAATATCCGGGTGATGATTTTGGGCTTCTGCTAAAACAGCGATTTTTTGAACAAATTCCATTCCGGCCATATAAGTATCAAAAGAATATGACTTTGAGATTTTCTTTTCTGCATACTTCCAGCCTTTTGGATAAAGAGATTTATTTATTTCATCAGGTGATAATAACATGAAATACCATTTTGGAAATTATTCAGTTACAACTGGTTTGTATGGTTATGGCATGAATCTCATTGCCGATTTCGTTTTTTAAAACAGCATGTATCATACGGTGCTGCTCCACAGTTGATTTACCTTCAAACCCAGAAAAAATAATGGTGGTTTTTAAATGCATTCCTCGTGCATTATGACCAATATGTTGAGATGAAGTATTCTCTAAAGTCACCTCTCCCCCGGGAAAATTATCCTTCAATTTTTGTAAAATGGTATCAAAAGTATTCATAATTTTATTCCTATTATTTAGGGGTGAAATTTAATTATTTACCCTTTAAAGGAACTATCTTTTCCAAATATAATCAATTCAGGAGAATGAAAAATGAGCAAAATACTGATTTACCATAATCCCCGCTGAGGAAAGAGCAGAGAATCCGTGCAGATTCTAAATGATTTAGCTGTGGACTATGACATTGTGGAATACTTAAATAATCCACCATCAGCCGGTGAATTACAGTCCTTGGCAGCTAAAATGGGAGTTAAAGCTCGAGACTTTACCCGAACAAAAGAGGCAGTATTTAAAGAACTCAAATTACAAACCCACTTGGATGAGGACAAAATTATGTTTCAGAAAATGTCTGAAAACCCCAAACTGATTGAACGCCCCATAGTTGTAAAAGGGGATAGGGCAGTGTTGGGCAGACCTCCGGAGAAAGTGAGGGCGTTTTTGGAGGGTTAGAATTTCCCTAATTAAGAGCAATATTCAATATGCTCCTTAATAATTCCCTTATTTTTTGTTGCAAGTCCAATTCATAGATGTCGTAAATATACGTGTCGTATTAATACGACACGAGTGTACAATCGTAAATATTCCTTTGATAATCATTTCATGAAACAACTCCACACCTAATCCTCATTTCCCCATTTTTTAAACAATAAGACAACATTTGTACCAGACATATATTGTACTATATAATAATTCTTTCGAAGAAAAATGATTGGCGCAAAAATAAACATAGCACGAGTGCTTCGGGATTTAAAAGAACAAGGGGTGATCCAGAAATATGGTAGTCAATTCCAATTTATAGATCCCTTATTTGCATATTGGATTAAAGAAAATATCTAATATTTATAATAAGACAAATATTGTACCAGACAAATAGTGTACTAACATTAATCCGTCACCTATGTATTGATTCTACAATTCAAAATTCAAAATTCCTGTTTCCCTTCTCCTTTCTCCTTTCTCCCTTCTCCCTTCTCCCTTCTCCTTTTTCTAAAATTTCTGTGCCCTTCATCACAAAAAATCGTACAGCAAATCCTCGTGCTTTAATCCTACCCTGAATCTGTTGTAAATTCCCTGCTGTTAAAAGAGGGAAGAAGGATTTATATTACGAAATATATTACAATTATAGTATTTTATACACTTACATTTGGTAAGGCGGATGGAATGCCTGTTACCAAACCAATCACCAGCAATTGGCAAGCTGACCCCTTGTCCCAAACCTCTGACTTCTTTTCAAATAGGGAATGTAGTGAGTCAGATTTCAACAATATTGACTCCTGTTTTAACGCTGGTCCCAGTAATTACTCTGCAACCCGGAGCAATATTGATCTCGCAAACCAAACCAATATCCGCTTCGATTGGTATCAATGTACAAGCGGTGGATTATTTAAATTATTTGCCTGGAAAGACGATGGTGATATGCCGGGTGAGGTTATATTTTCAGAATTTCAACTTACCGACAACAGCGCTGGTTGGAATAACACTATTTTATCTACATCAGACTTTTCTGCCACAGAAAATCTCTGGGTGGGCATAAGGGAATATACGGCAACCCAGGCTATTGGAATTGATACGGAAAATGAGGGTTGCTCTATGGTAGATTGGGGAAATGGCTGGGAAGAACTTGAAGGGGGAAATTTAGCCTATCGTTTAACCAATTGTTTAGATGATAATCCTGCCGGATGTTTTCAGACAGGATGCCCGGAAGACTATGTGTGTATAGATGACTGGGAGAATAATTGTGTATCTTCTCATTGTGATTGTGATGAAGCTTCCGGCGGCTGGGTCTGTGATGGGGACTGTAACGGTGGCACTTGTTTCCTGGCAGGCTGTATGGACTCCAACGCATGTAATTTTAATCCCGATGCGTTGGTAGATGATGGCAGTTGTGCCTATGAATTAGACTGTGCCGGTATTTGTGGTGGAGATGCTGTTGAAGATATCTGTGGTATATGCGGTGGAAATACGAACATTGAAGAAGAATGTGCCCAGTATTACTGCAATTTGGAGATGGCATCCTACCTTACTTTTGGGCAGGGAACATCAGACATTACTGGTTTTTATCAGGATGGCAGAGAGTTTGCTGTTGTGGGTTTGATTCAAGATGATGCCGCAGCATTTGTGGATATCACCGATCCTTTTAACCCCTTTGAGGTGGGGCGTATTGGGGGGACTCCAAGCATATGGCGGGATCTCAAATACTGGAACCGTCATGTCTATATTGGAACAGAAGCAGAGGATGGTGTAAAGGTGGTGAGTGTAGATGACCCAGATAACCCCACTCTTGTCAATATCATCACTGATTTTACCAGTAGCCATAATATTCATATTGATGCAGATGGATACCTTTATGTAATAGGAGCGGCTGATCATGATGTGTGGATTTATGATTTAAATATACCTGCAACTCCTGAACTGGTAGGAACCTGGGTTGGGGAATATCTACATGATATTGAGGTGTACAACAATAAATTATATGGTGCCGGCATTTACACGGGTTTCTTTTACATTATTGATGTGAGTGATAAAACAAATCCCACAACTATTCTCAGTCATTATACTGGACTTGATGGCATCAGTACCCATGATTGTGCCGTAACAGAAGATGAACAGATTCTTATTACAGCTGATGAAACCTCCGGAGGACATATCAAAATATGGGATATATCTGACTATGATAATATCAATCTGCTATCTGAATATATGACCCATCCGGAGCATTCGGTACACAATGTATATGTACGCCCTGGTACGAATTTGGTGATTATGTCTTATTATGTTGATGGTACCCGAGTGTTGGATATTTCTGACCCTGCAAACCCTGTGGAAGTGGGCTATTTTGATACCTCAGATTTAACCGGATTATACGATGGAAATTGGGGGACATATGCATATCTACCTAGTGGGTATATAATTTCCAGCGACAGAAACAATGGCTTATTTATTTTTGAATCCCCTCTCACAAATTCAACAATGGAATGGAGCGACTGCAGCATCAATCAGGGTGATGTGAATTATGATGGTGATCTGAATATACTGGATATTGTAAACGTGGTAAATTATATTCTGGGTACTTACGATTTCACTGATATGCAGTATTCCATTGCTGATATGAATCTAGATGGGGTGATTGATATTCTGGATATAATTTTACTGGCAAATGCCATTTTAGAATAACCTTAATCCACCACGAATTTCACGAATAAACACAGAAGGTTTAATACCTGATTAAAATAATTGATACACAGGTAAACTGTGAAAATTCAGGTAATAAACTAAAAGAATCACTTCCGTTGAAATAACACTATACGAAGAGGTAAATTAACTCCCTTTTCACATGAGCAAATTTCAGAAAAATATAATAATAACCAGTATTGGGCATTTTTTGGTTCATGCCATGACCATGATTCTGCCGGCAATCCTGGTAATTTTAGAAAGCGAATTTTCCGTTTCACTCATTTCTTTAGGGAAACTGGTAACTATTCAAATTTTATTTTTAGGGCTCGGTGGATTTCCTGCTGGTATTTTAGCGGATAGATTTGGGTCACGAGCCGTGCTCATAACATATTTTATTGGGCTGATGATTTCTTCAGTCTGGCTCTATTTTTCTACAACATTTACCATGGCTGCCATTGGCTTGGGATTTTTGGGGCTGGTAACCGGTTTATACCATCCTGCAGGATTAAAAATGGTAAGCCATTCACCAAATGTTTCCCGCTATATGTCCTACCATGGCGTTTCTGGTAGTCTGGGTTTGGCTGCTGGACCTATTTACGGTGGTTGGATGGCAAGTTGGATGGGGTGGCGAACTGCCTATCTTATTCCCGGCAGTTTAGCCTTTTTGGGATTAATATTTCTTTTAGTATATCATCATGAGTCTGCCCCGAGACCAAAAGAAATTAAACTTAACTTCAAAGTTACCAAGGTACATCTCACCATATTCACAGTGGCATCTTTTTGGGGTCTAGCACACCATGGATTGTTTAATTTCCTTCCCTATTATTTTACTGAATCTGTGCAAACAGGTTTTGGTGCTGTGGTAGGCAGCGGATTGTTAACAGGATTTGTTCTTTTATTGGGAATATTTGGCCAATTGCTTGGTGGACGTCTTGGTGAACGCTTTCACCGAAAAAATCTATACATTTGGGTGGTTGCCCTCAACATTCCTTTTTTAGTTATGATGGCATTTTATCAGGGGTGGTATCTTGTGGGTATTACCGGTATCTTAGGTGCTGTAAATTTTATGTTTCAACCGGTGAACAATAGTCTTTTAGCAGATGTTACTCCTCATAATCAAAGGGGTGTTATTTATGGATTTTCAGCAGGCATCAGTTTTGGTGTTGGCTCCCTTGCTGGCATCATTGGCGGATACCTAGGTGAAATGGTTTCCATTAATTATATTTTCCCAAGTATGGCTTTATTTATATTACCAGCAGTATTATTTGCAATTTTATTGAAAAAACTTGTGTAATTACGTTACATTTAACACTCTTATTCCGACGAAAATTTACTATATAAACACTTAATTGGAGAAATGTCATGACCCTGAAAGAAAAATGTGCTGTTTTAGAAGATAGAGTTAAACGTTTACAAGAAATAGGTCTTGCTTTATCTACCGAAGATAATATAAATGTCATCTTTGAGCTTATTATGGGGGAAGCAAAAAATATAACCAACGCTGATGGTCGAACTTTATATATGATTAGTGATGATGGTAAAACTATGAAATTTGAGATCATGGCTACAGAATCTATGAATTTTGCCCAGGGTGGAACTACGGGAGTTGAAATTACAATTCCTCCCATGCAGCTTTTTGATGAGGAAGGGAATCCAAATCATTCAAGTATCGTAGCATATTCTGCAAATACAGGCAAAACCGTCAATATTAAAGATGCCTATAAAGAAAAGGGTTTTGATTTTACCGGTGCAAAAACTTTTGATAAAAATACAGGATATCGAACTACATCAGTGCTTTCTGTACCGCTTAAGAATCATGAAAATGATATTGTAGGAGTCATGCAGCTTATTAATGCTAAAGATCCCAAGAGTGGTAAGACTATTTCTTTTTCAGATGATATGCAACAACAGATTGAATCTTTAGCATCTCAGGGTGCTGTGGCTCTCACAAATAAAAGGCTGGTTGCTGAACTAAAAAAACTGTTTGAGTCATTTATTCAATTAATTGCAACTGCCATTGATAAAAAATCTCCATATACAGGAGGGCATTGCGAAAGAGTACCTGAAATTACCATGCTACTTGCTGATGCAGTAGAGAAGACTACAGAAGGTAAGTATGCAGATTTTAAAATGACAGAAGATGAACGGTATGAACTTTATCTTGCCGGTTGGTTGCATGACTGCGGCAAAGTAGCTACACCTCCTCATGTGGTGGATAAAGGAATGAAACTGGAAACAATTACAGATAGAATTGAAGTGATGGATACTCGTTTTGAAGTCTTAAAGCGAGATGCCGAAATTTCAATGCTGAAAAAGCAAATTACCTTAATGAAAAAGGGTTCTGCAAATGGTGAAATAAAAGCTTTAGAGGAGGATTTGACAGCACGAATTGGAGAGTTAGGATTAGATCAAACATTCATCCAAAAAACCAATCGTGGTGGTGAATTTATGGAAGAAGAAGATCAAAAAAGAGTGGCGGATATAGGAAATTATAAATGGATCCTTGAGGGAGAGGAAACTAACTTTTTTGATGAAAAAGACGTACGCAATCTGCAGATACCCAAGGGAACATTATTACCGGAAGAACGGGAAATTATAAATGACCATATTGTTATAACGATTGATATGTTGAATAAACTCCCCTATCCAAAAAATCTGCGTAAAATTCCTGAATTTGCTGGGGGTCACCATGAAAAGCTGGATGGTACGGGGTATCCAAAGGGGTTGAAAGATGAGGAAATGAGTGTCCAGGCAAAAATGATGGCCATTGCTGATATTTATGAAGCATTGACTGCTGCTGATAGGCCCTATAAAGATGGTAAAAAACTATCTCAAGCTATGAGAATAATGGGTTTTATGAAAAAAGATCATGAGATAGATGAAGAACTTTTTGCGATCTTCGTAAAGCAAGGTGTTTATAAGCAATATGCTGAAAAATACCTAGGAGAAGATCAGTTAGATGAGATTGATGAAGAAGCTGTTCTTGCATGAATAATAAGCCACTTATAACAATGAGTCGGGTTGAAATGAAAGAGCATATTTTCCAACTACAGGAGTTCATCGAAAATGAGCAAAAAGCTGGGAAAGACGTAGATACTATCCTGGATGAAACCGATATTTTTGATGAGTTCGAAGAGGTACTCCCGGATGACGAATTTCCTATTTTTGTCATCACTATCTTAAATGGATTTCAATCTGAACTCCTCATCGACAAATTACTGGATGTCATTGACAAATGTAAAAATGAAAAGTAGTGCAATAGTTATTAGGAAAGGGGTAATTGGTTGAGTCGTGCAAATCAGGTCCGGGCGGCTTTTCGGGAAATCCCCTCAGTAGATGAAATTCTCTCCCAATTCAGCCATGTATTAAGTACAGCGCCATACCCACTATATCTAAAAACAATTAGATCTGTATTAAATGATGTACGCAAGGATATACAGAATTCAAGCCCCATAAAGGATATTTCCACCTATACTTTAGGTAAAGTTGAGCAGGCATTGAACACGGTGTCAACTTTGAATTTACAACAGGTAATAAATGGTACAGGAATTATTCTGCATACCGGATTAGGTAGGGCTCCACTATCCACAAAACTGGTAGGAGATGCCTTAAAAAATGTGGTTCCCTATTCAAATTTAGAATTGGATTTAACTAAAGGGAAACGGGGAGAGAGAACGCAGCATGTGGAAAGTTATATCAACTCCCTCACCGGCTCTGAAGCAGCATTGGTTGTGAATAATAATGCGGCAGCAGTACTGATCATGCTGAATTCTTTGGCTGAGGGCAAGGAAGTAATCATCAGCCGGGGGGAGCAAGTGGAAATCGGGGGCTCCTTTCGAATCCCTGATGTAATAAAAAAATCCGGTTGCAATATGGTTGAGGTGGGAACCACCAATAAAACCCATTTGCAGGATTATGAAAATGCAATCACATCCAATACGGGTGCAATTCTGGTGGCTCATACCAGTAATTTTAAAGTGATGGGATTTACTAAAACAGTTGAAATGGTAGAGCTTAGTGCATTAGCCAAAAGGAAGAAAATTCCACTCATTTTAGATTTAGGAAGTGGAGCAATTGCAGATTTTCATAAATTAGGATTACCTTATGAATCCATGGTACAGAGCTATTTAAAATCTGGTGCCAGTGTTGTATCTTTCAGTGGGGATAAATTATTAGGGGGTCCTCAGGCAGGAATCATCTGTGGTAAGAAAACCCTCATTCGAAAAATTCATAAGAATCCCATATACCGGGCATTGCGATGTGACAAGTTTACCTTTGCCATTTTGGAAGCAACGCTTCGCACTTACCTAACTCCAACTGATGTACAAAAAGAGAATTTAACAATGACACTTTTTAACCGGAGCCAAGCTGAACTTTTTAAAATTGGTAAAAAAATAGTAAAAAAGATACCAGTTAAGACTGTTAAAAAATTCGGGGTGGAGATTAAAAAAACCGAAGTGGAAGCCGGTAGTGGTTCCCTCCCTTTGGAAAAGTTTCCCAGTGTGGCCATAGTTTTCAAAGGAAAAATAAAGGCTTCTGAGCTCAGCAGAAATTTTCGATCTGCTCCGAATGCTGTGTTGGGATATATTACAGGCAACCGTTTTCATATTGATTTAAAGGCCATTCCCGTCTCACAAGAAAAACAGTTGTTTTCTTCCCTTAATAGCGTCCTCCAATGAAGCAAACTGTCATCGGACTTTCCGGTCATATAGACCATGGTAAAACTGCATTGGTGAAAGCACTTACGGGTGTCAATACAGATAACCTCACCGAAGAACAAAAACGGGGAATGACAATTGATATTGGCTTTGCATTCTTAGATAATAATATTACTCTCATTGATGTCCCTGGCCATGAAAAATTTGTAAAAAATATGATGGCAGGAGTATCGGCTGTGGATGTTGCTCTACTTGTAGTTGCGGCTGATGATGGTGTAATGCCCCAGACACGGGAACATTTTGAAATTCTTAATTTGCTTGACATTCCATTGGGAGTAGTTGTCATTAACAAAATTGATTTGGCTGATAATGACTGGCTGGAATTGGTAGAGTTGGATATAGGTGAACTGCTTCAAGGGTCATTTATGGAGGATGCTCCCATATTAAAAGTATCTGCAGAAACTGGTGAAGGAGTAGATCAATTAAAAACCACTTTGTTGGATTTATGTAATAAAGTTCCTGAAAAATATGATAGAGGTATATTCAGGCTCCATGTTGATCGAGTATTCAGTATGAAAGGATATGGAACCGTGGTAACTGGAACTGTAAATTCTGGAAGTTTGAAAATTGGAGATACAGTAGAATTGCTACCAGGATCGGTGAAATCCAGAGTAAGAGGGTTGCAATCTCATGGAAAGGAGGTACAGCAGGTAGAAACTGGTGACCGGGCAGCCATAAATCTTCAGGGATTAGAAATTATACAGGTAGAAAGAGGCAGTCAAATTGCTGAAATTGGTTATCTCCAATCTATTAACCAGATGGGTGTCACTTTACAGCTTTTAGATTCGGCACAAAAACCAATTACACAAAACCAGAGAATCCGCATTCATTTAGGAACACAAGAGGTTATGGCACGAGTAGCACTAACTGGTGGGAAAACTCTTCAGCCGGGAGATGAATGTCCTGCCCTGCTGCGCCTTGAACAACCCATGGTGGCAGCCAGGGGTGATAAATTTATAATTAGAAGTTTTTCTCCTGTTATCACCATTGGGGGTGGGATAGTGATGGAAGTATTGATTGAAGAGAAATGGAAGATAGTTAAGGAAAAATTGCAGAATTTATATGACAGTCCAAAATCGGATCATCTCATTCACCTTGTGCAAGGGGAAGGCTCAAAACCCATTACGCCAGAGAAACTACAATATCGATTAGGGATATCCAAAGAGCAAATCCGTGAATTAGTTGAGGAGACGAAAGAATTATTCTGGCTCACCCATAAACAGGGGAAATGGCTGCTCACACAGAATCAATGGAAGAACTTAAAAAATAGTATTCAAGAATTTCTAAGACAATATCATAAAATACATCCAATGAATGCAGGGGCTCAAAAGGAGGAAGTCCGCCAAAACCTTGGTTGTGAGAATTTAATTTTAGAAGCGCTACTGCAATCAATGTTGGATGAAAAGTCTATTTCTCAAAAGGGTGAATTATATTTGGACTCTGAATTTTCCATTACTCTAAATAGCGATGATGACTCCCTGCAAAATAACATTTTAAATCAATTAGATCAGGAAGGTTTTACGTCTTCAACAATTGCACAATTATCGGTGAAAACGGGAAATACCAAAGAAAAGCTCATGCAGGTACTAAGTGTGGCTGAACAGCAGGGGAAATTATTACGGATTGATGGAAACCTCATGTTTACCCAGAAAAATTTTACTATGCTGAAAGAGAAGGTTAACAATTTTTTTTCAAATAATCCGGAAATGACAGTGTCCGAATTTAAGGAACTTGCAAAAACTTCTCGAAAATATGCGGTACCCCTGTTAGAGTATTTTGATAAAAAAAAGATCACTTATAGGGAAGGAAATACCCGCAAATTGGTGAGATGAAAAATAAAAATACCACTCCGGTAATGAAGCAATTTTGGGCAGCGAAGAAAGCTCACCCTGATTCAATTATGCTGTTTAGGATGGGAGATTTCTATGAAACCTTTGATGAGGATGCTGTTTTGACATCTGAAATTTTGGGAATTGCTCTCACAAAACGTGCCAATGGAGCTGCCTCAACTGTACCCTTAGCTGGATTTCCGTACCATTCTTTGGATCAACATTTACATAAACTTTTGAAAGCTGGGCATCGGGTAGCAATATGTGAACAGGTTGAAGACCCTAAATTGGCAAAGGGGATTGTAAAGCGAGATGTGGTAGAAGTTCTATCGCCGGGAACAGCACTATCTGATAAATTTTTGGATCAAAATGAAAATAACTACTTATGTGCAGTAGTATTGGATAAAAGAGGATGTGGCATTTCCATTTTAGACCATTCTACCGGGGAATTTTATACCTGTACCCGAAAACATAGAGATCTGCTTTCTCTGTTAAAGAAATACCATGTTTCTGAAGTTATTATTTCAGAGGATCAGGAGGATGACTTTCGAACTTTGACTCGAGGGGAAGAGATATTCACTACCACAATTCCAAACTGGTGCATAAATTTTGATACTGCTTATGAATGTCTTACAGAGTATTTTAATGTATCATCCTTAAAGGGGTTTGGAATTGAAGATGACCCTTTATCCATCACCTCTGCCGGCTGCGCTCTGTATTATGTTGACAAGAATTTTCAAGGTAGGATTAAACATATTCAGTCACTTTCCATTCTGCAGCAAGCAGGAAAAATGAGTTTGGATGCATTTACTATTCGCAATCTTGAGATATTTAAATCATTATCCACGCAGGGCATTCACGGAACTTTAGTAGGCACAATAGATCAAACCATCACTGGTTCAGGAAGTAGGTTATTAAAAAACTGGTTGCGGCAACCGCTCACTGATCCAAATAAAATTAATGAACGCTTAGACAGAATATCTGAGTTTATTAATTCTCCGGACCTGCTTGAATCCATGCAAAATATTTTAAGGGAAACATCTGATTTAGAGCGTATCATTGCCAAGATTGCCAGTGGGAAAGCGAATCCCAGAGATTTATTAAACGCTGGAAATACACTGGCTAAAATTCCCACCATTACAAAACTGGTGAATAAGGGGAATCCGGTTTTGAAGAAACTGGTGAAGCAATGGGAAAAAACTGATAATATTTCGGAACAAATTTTAGATCAAATAAAAGCAGATCCTCCTGCCGTCACTAAAAAAGGTGGATATATACAAACAGGAATTTCTCCTGAATTAGATGAGTTGCGCCATCTGTCCGCAAATGCCAGCCAATGGATGGCGGATATGCAAAAAGAGGAAAAGGAAAAAAATAATATTCCCAGTTTGAAAGTAGGGTATAATAGAGTATTTGGTTACTATATTGAGGTTACCAAAACTCATGTTGAAAAAGTACCTGAACATTATATCCGCAAACAAACCCTTACCAATTCAGAGCGGTATTTTACAGAAGAATTAAAAGAATATGAAGTAAAAATTCTTTCTGCAGAGGAGAAAATTGTTTCTTTAGAACTGGGTATTTTTGAATTACTACAGCAAGAGATATTGAAGTATGCAAAATCCATTCAGAATAATGCAAAAGTGTTGGCTCGATTAGATGTTGCTTCCGGGTTAAGTCAATTAGCAATTAGTAGAAAATATTGTCGACCGCAAATTGATGAATCATCTTGCCTCAATATTCATAGTGGTAGGCATCCTGTGGTAGAAGATTTACTGCCAATGGGTGAAGATTTTATACCTAATGATCTTGATCTTGATAATAACAAAACTCAAATAGCCATAATTACCGGACCGAATATGGCTGGAAAAAGTACTTATCTCAGGCAGGTTGGGTTGATTACAATATTAGCTCAATTGGGGAGTTATATCCCAGCTGCTTCTGCTCGAATTGGCGTTATTGATAAACTATTTACCCGGGTAGGGGCAAGTGATAATCTGGCCGGGGGAGAATCAACCTTTCTGGTAGAAATGAATGAGACAGCTAATATATTGAATAATGCCACAGATAAAAGTCTGATTTTATTAGATGAAATTGGTCGAGGAACATCTACCTATGATGGACTTTCGCTGGCATGGGCAGTAACTGAATATTTACACAGCCATAAAGATGTACAAGCTAAAACCCTGTTTGCCACTCATTATCATGAATTGGTTACACTGGCAGATCAGTTACCCCGAGCCGTAAATTTGAATGTTGCTGTAAAAGAGTTTGGGGACAAAATTATATTTTTAAAGAAAATTATTTCTGGTGGTGCTGATAAAAGCTATGGAGTTCATGTTGCTGAAATGGCAGGACTTCCACGAGTTGTAATTCAGCGAGCAAAGGAATTGCTCCACAAACACTGCAATACAGATAATGGCTATACCCCTAAAGTGAATTTAGATTTGAGACCTCAGATGGATTTGTTCTCAGAAAAAGAACAGGCATTAAAGAAAGAACTGGGTGCGTTAAATGTAAATGAAATGACACCACTGGATGCATTGTCTAAATTGGATGAGTTGAAAAAGAAACATGGTTGTTAAGATAATTCTATTCTCCATATTAACCAATGTTATGGTAGCAGAAATGGTTCAATATGGTGGGGAAATATTTAAAGATGGCCAAGATGCCCGGAATGCAGGTATGGGAGGATATAGTATCTCAATAGCTGGTGGACGAAATCCAGCAATGCTAATTCATACTAAAGAATCCTCTGTCCATTTTTCCAATAAAGAAAAATTTGGAGGATTAGCACGTGTAACTTCAGTTTCCTATGTGCATTATGGAAAAAATGATAAAATCCAATCTCCAATTCATGTTAGCATCATAAATAGAAGTGTTGAAAATATTTCTGATACACGGACAGCGTGGTTCGATGATGGCAACTCAACTCCTGAGCTTGGAGAGATTAATTATTTTAATATAAAGGAAATTACACAGAATGAATTTGGAGTAAAAATTGCATTTTTCCGTAGATATAATTCTTTTGTACTTGGAACGTGTCTAAAACCAACTTATACCAGTTTGGCGGATTATAGTGCATGGGGAATTTCCGGAGATATCGCTGCGTTAGTCCAACTGTTCGAAAAGAAAATGGATATCACTCTCCGGATCGAGGATATTATTGGTGTAAATAAATGGAGTACAGGGAAAAATGAAACCATTGTTCCGCTGATAATTGGAGGGGGACAATTCCAGTTTCATTCGCTGTTGCTGGGTTTTGAAATAGGCTCCGAGATTATGGGGAATACTTTGTTAAATTACAATGCTGGTTTCGAATTTCACCAAGAAGATGAAATTGTAATATTCCGAGGGGGAATTTCACATAACCAACTCTTTAGTGCAGGGATTGGTTTGAATTTTAATATGGTTCAATTTGATTATGCCTATTTACATCCATATGACCGCAATCCATTTGAACCCACTCAAATTATATCCGTGGGAATAATCCTTGAAAAGTTTGACTGGATAAAGGGTAAAATAACCCCTTAAATTCTTTGCGTTTAACTATAAAAAGTATTAGTATATAAATCTTGGAATTTTAATGAATAACCCCAAATATAAAAGAGGAATAAATATATTTTAAGTATGACCGGTTATGGAAGGTCTGACGAACATAATGACCAGCTGGTTTTAACGATGGAGATTCGTACCATTAACAGTCGATTTTTAGATTTTTCACCAAGGCTGCCGAAAGCACTTCTCCCATTTGAAGATGAGGCTTATAGATTGGTTAAAAAGAGATGCGAGAGAGGACGGGTAAGTTTAACAGCGAAGATTGAATATCTCCCGGGTACAAAAAATGGGCTGACTTTGGATAAAGATAAATTGGAAGAATATATGACCATTGTAAAAGAAATCCAGGAATCGTCTGATCGGAATGATTTTCCATCTATGGGAGATATTCTAAAACTTCCTGAGATTTTAGTAAATGGGGAACAAAAAGATGAAGATGAATTAAAAGAAGTTTTCCTTTCGGTATTAAATAAAACATTAAATGAAGTGGAAGTAAACCGTCTTAACGAAGGGGATAATATCAAAACAGATTTATCCATGAGGTTGGAATTATTAATCAAATTAGTTGGTAAAATTCGCAATAAATCATTGTCAGACCGGGAAGTTAATATGGAACGTTATAAACAGAAAATTCAGCTATTAGTGGATGACATAAATTTAGACGAATCTCGATTATACCAGGAAATTGCAATTTTAGCGGAAAAAAAAGATATCACAGAAGAGTTGGTTCGTTTGGACAGTCATATCGATTTATTTTCAAAATATATGAATTCAAAAGATAATAAAGGAAAAAAATTAAATTTTCTTCTCCAGGAAATGGGAAGAGAAATTAATACGATTGGGTCTAAAACAGATGAAATAAAAATTAGTCATCTTGCTGTAGATATGAAAGATGAATTAGAAAAAATAAGAGAACAGGTGCAAAATATCGTATGAGTAAAGGTAAGTTAATAGTTTTATCAGCTCCATCAGGAACTGGTAAAACATCTGTATGTAAAAAATTATTAAAAAGAAACCCAAATTGGAAATTTTCTGTTTCAGCTACTACCCGTCCATTAAGGGAAAATGAGGTTGATGGAAAAGATTATATTCAAATGACAAATGATAAATTTGAACATTTTGTAAAATTTGGTGATTTTTTAGAATGGGAATGGGTGCACGGAAATAAATATGGTACGCTTATGGGACCCCTTGAAGATGTATTAGATGAAGGTGGAATTATGCTTTTAGATATTGATGTAAAAGGGGGTCTGAGTTTGATGGATGAATTTCCAGATGAAACGATAGGCATTTTTATTGAACCACCTGGTGATGATATTCCTGAACAATTAGAGATTTTGGAAGAAAGATTGAGTCAGAGAGGGGATGAATCAGCAAAATTAATCAAAAATCGATTAAAGCGGTTTGCAATAGAAATTGAATTTAAAGATGATTTTAAATTTCAATTTATTAATGAAGATTTAGATGAAACAGTGAAAGAAATAGAAAAAATAATCAAGGAGAATATATAATGAATGTAAAAGCAATTCATATGAGTGATCTGTTTAATAAGTGCGATGATATTTACACCAGTGTGATGATATTATCCCAACGCGCAAAACAGATAATAGATAAAAGTGTAATCCAGATTGATGAAAATGAAGATGTAGAAGATTCAATTCAATTCGCCGAAAAGGAAATTGTTGTTGATGATGTAGAAAAACCAATGGTAATGGCATTGGAAGAACATTTAAATGGGGAATTAGAATGGCGCAAACCTGATGAGGATGACCCCGAATCAGATGAGTCATAACTCTGAATTAATTTCCAGATATTTAGACCAATCCAGGAACCTTTACGGAAACCGATTATTTTTGGACTCACAAATTGCAAGTATTCCAAATCAAAATTTGGATAGCTTGGAATCTTTTAGGGGTTCCATTTGCAATTGCCTTAAATGCGAATTGGGGCATACTCGAACAAATTTTGTATTTGGAGTAGGGAATCCAAATGCAGATATAGTCTTTGTAGGTGAAGCTCCCGGGGAAAAAGAAGATTTAATAGGGGAACCTTTTGTTGGGCGTGCTGGAAAATTATTGGATAAAATCCTTGCAGCTATCAATCTTTCCCGTGATGATATTTATATTTGTAATGTAATTAAGTGCCGCCCCCCAAAAAATCGTGATCCACTTCCCAAAGAAGTCGAGCTATGTGAACCTTATTTAAAAACCCAATTATCTCTTATTAATCCCAAGTTAATTGTGGCTTTAGGGAGGATCTCAGCCTGTACGATTCTGCGCACAAAAGAACCTCTAAAAAACCTTAGAAATCAAACCTTCAAATATGAAGGAATTGATCTTGTGGTTACCTATCATCCTGCAGCTTTACTGCGGAATCCTAATTTCAAAATACCTGCCTGGGAAGATTTTCAGATGATCCGGGACAAATACTTAGTACAAGAATAATAGATGGCTGCTAAAAGTCAGGCTGGGAGATTACCCCCTCAATCCGTAGAAGCTGAACAAGCTGTATTGGGGTGTATGCTTATAGATCCTGAGGCAGTTCCAAGAGTATTTCATACCCTCACTAATAAAAGTTTTTTTAAATCAGCTCATGGTCACATTTACAATGCTATGGCAGCATTGTTTGAGAAAAATGAGGCAATTGATTCCATAAGTGTAACCGATCAATTAAAAAAATCGGGAAAATTGGAAGATGTTGGAGGGGCTTATTTTATAACTGGATTATCAACTGATACTCCCACGGCTTCAAATGTGGAATATTATGCGAAAATTGTGAAGGAGAAAGAAATCCTTCGCTCTATTATAAGTTCTGCAGGACAAATGAGTACTCAAGCATATGATAGTACAGAGGATGCAACTATTATCCTTGATAATGCGGAGCAAATTCTTTTTGATTTGTCCCAAGATGCCGAACGTGGGGGATTCATACCTATTGAACCTGTACTTCATGAGGTTCTGGATAATTGGGGGAGCCGAAAAAAAGGTACATTAACGGGTGTCCCCACCGGTTTTTTTGATTTGGATGATCTCCTATCTGGATTGCAGAAATCTGATCTGATTATTTGTGCTGGTCGCCCATCTATGGGGAAAACGGCTCTTGCTCTTTCTATCGCTAGGAATGCTGCCTTGGAATTTGGACATAAAGTTGGTGTATTTAGTTTAGAAATGTCAAATACTCAGTTGGTTGAGAGGTTAATTACAGCAGAAGCTCGAGTTGACAGCCATTTGGTAAGAACAGGACGATTGCCTAAAAATGAATGGAAAAAACTTTCACAGGCTGCAGGTCCTTTATCTGATGCCAATATTTTTATAGATGATACTGCAGGTTTAAATATTATGGATCTCCGTGCAAAAGCCCGACAGTTAAAGGCAGAACAAAATATAGAACTAATAATAGTTGATTATATTCAGCTCTTAAATTCAGGGGGAAAGGTTGAAAGCCGGCAGCAAGAAATATCATTTATTTCCAGATCGCTAAAAGCATTAGCCAAAGATTTAAATGTACCTGTTTTGGCACTCTCCCAGTTGTCTCGGGCTGTGGAAAATAGGACAGATCATCGCCCCATAATGTCCGACCTCAGGGAAAGTGGTGCTATTGAGCAGGATGCAGACGTCATTTTGTTCATCTATAGAAAATTTGTGTATAGCAGAGATGAGGAAGATAAGGGATTAGGTGAAATTATTGTAGCCAAACACCGGAATGGTCCAACAGGATCTGTTGATATTTCTTTTATTAGTCGATATGCAAAATTTGAAAATTTAAGCAGGTTGCAAACAGATTATATTCCCGATGACATCCCAGTTTAATTATGCTGCTGGACAAACTGAAAAAAATACTTCCCCATAATGGAAATGAATATCCAAAAGATTTTCAGCAAATAATAAAAAATCTTTATCCCGACACTGAGCCAGATAAAGATGCAGTTAATTTTATTTGGGAAGCATTCAGTTTTAGTAAAACCGCTCATGAAGGGCAAAAGCGTCGCTCCGGTGAACCCTATTTCACCCATTGTGCATCTGTAGGTATCATCCTCTCAGAATGGAAAATGGATACCAGAACCATTGCAGCTGGGCTTATGCATGATGTTATTGAAGATACAAAAATGTCCCGAAGTGATATGGTTAATAAATTTGGAGAAGAAATTGCGGAATTGGTTGATGGAGTATCCAAATTATCTGGTATAAAGTTTTCCAGTAGACGTGAAAAGCAAGCTGAAAATTTCATGAAAATGTTTTTATCAGTTGCTAAAGATTTAAGAGTAATTATTATAAAATTTGCCGACCGGCTGCATAATATGAGTACAATTAAGCATCTTCCCCTTATAAAACAAAGACGAATTGCGATTGAAACTCGAGATGTATATGCTCCATTGGCACATAGGTTGGGAATGAATAAATTAAAAATTGAATTAGAAGATCTCATTCTTAAAACCTTGGAACCAGAAGAATACAAACTCCTGCAAAAGAAAACCAAAGCCTCCAGAAAACAAAGAGAAAAGTACATTGAGGAATTTTCAATTCCAATTAAAGATGAATTAGGTAAATTTAATATCCATGCTCAAATATTTGGTAGGGCTAAACATTACTTTTCAATTTCAGGTAAAATGCAGAAACAAAATAAAAAATTTGAGGAGTTATTTGATTTATTTGCCATTAGAATTATTGCTTGTAAAGTAGAAGAATGTTATGCTATTTTGGGTATTATTCATCAATTATTTACTCCTCTACAAGAGAGATTTAAAGATTATATCGCAACACCAAAAAGTAATGGATATCAGTCAATTCATACCACAGTATTTGGACATCAAGGAAAAATGGTAGAAGTTCAAATAAGAACCAAAGAAATGGATCAAACAGCGGAAATTGGTGTTGCTGCCCATTGGGTATATAAAGAGAAGGGGGCAATTAAAGCTGATGATTCAAATATTGATAAACACATGCGCTGGCTTCGTGAACTTGTTGAAGTACTTCAGGCAGAAGATTCAAATCCTGATGAATTCCTCAAGCTATTAAAAGTTGACTTATTCAAGGATGAAATATTTGTTTTCACCCCTGCGGGTGATGTAACCCCCTTACCTGCAAATTCCACCCCAATTGATTTTGCATTTCAGGTTCATACTCAAGTAGGTATTCATTGCATTGGTGCCAAGGTGAATGGAAAAATAGTTCCCTTAAATTTGGTTTTAAAAAATGGTGATTCCATTGAAATATTGACTTCCAATACTCAAAAACCAAGTTATGCCTGGCTAAAGTTTGTACAGACTGGAAAAGCTAAATCTCACATAAAACGCTGGGTTAAAAAAGAACAAACGGAACAGAGCATCCAGCTTGGGAAAGAAATAATTGAAAAGACTCTACGGAGAATGAAACGAGTTTCACTCTTAGATGAGTTGCAAGCAAAACCACAGATAATGGGTTTTAATCAAATTGAATTGGTTTATGCAGCTTTGGCAAATGGCCAGTTAACAGTTAGAGATATCATAGATAAATATCAACCAGTTGATTATAATGAACAAGATAATGATCCAGAAAGCCAATCTTTAACTGAGCGATTTATTAATAAGGCACGGAGGCAAGCAAAGGGTGTCACTGTTGATGGGGTTGCAAATGCATTATTGGCTTTTGCAAAATGTTGCAGCCCCATTCCCGGGGACGAAATTGCAGGATATATAACTCGGGGAAGAGGGGTAACTATTCATCGTAGTACATGTAAAAACTTGCCATGTATGGAGGGTGAAGACAGATTTATTTTTGTAGAATGGAATGTTAAACCACAAAGCTCGTTTATCGTTAGACTTAAAATATTATTAGAAGATCGAAAGCAGCTTTTAAAAGATATTACTGAATGTATATCCGCATTAAATATCAATATTTCCAGCATCGATATGAAAGCTGCAGAAGGTATTGCTACTTGTATTATTGTTCTGGAAGTTAGAGATACACGCCAATTGGACAGGCTTTCAAAAAGAATACAAAAAATACCAAACTTCATATCAACAGAAAGGATGTAATATGAAAATAATTAACTACACTCGTGAAGATATAATCCGGAGAGCTGGAGATAAATTAAATCTCACTCATGATGAAATGAAATTAATTCTGGATACAACTTTAGACACCGTTGCAGAAATGTTAACCGAGGATAAAAGTCGAATCCGGATTGAATTAAGAAATTTTGGTATTTTTGAAGTGAAACCTACCAAAGCCAAACCTCGGGCAAGAAATCCCCGTACCAATGAAGAAGTATATGTACCACCGCGAAGGAAAATACATTTTAAACCTGGTAAAATAATCCGACAAGAGTTACATCAAGAATGGACTAAAACCGATTGAGTAGAATCCTTGGAGTTGATTATGGGGAGCGCCGGATAGGAATAGCGCTGTCAGACCCATTGGGCATTATTGCCAAGCCCTTGACAATTATTGATAGAAAAATAACACCTGATTATATCTCAGCAATTTTGGAAACTGCTAAAGAAAGGGATGTGAATAAAATTGTGGTAGGGGTTCCTTATACTTTAAAGGGAGAAAATTCTAAGCAGACAGATGTCGTAAAGATATTTATTGCTAAATTATTTTCCATTGGGAAAATTCAGGTAATCCCCATTGATGAACGACTCAGCAGTGTAGCCGCAGAAAAAAGTTTACAGCTACAGGGAGTAAAAACCGGACATGAAAAAGGTAGGGTAGATGAAACTGCCGCTGCCATTATTCTGCAAGAATATTTGGATTCTCAGTCCTGAATGAGAGTTACCTACAGCCCTATTACACTTATAATTTCAGCAGTATTAACGGGGCTTGCCCAACATCCCCTTCATTTAGGTTGGTTGGCATGGTTTAGCCTGGTGCCATTCATTTTTGTACTGAATCGAATTAAATCCACAAAAGATTTTTTCAAAGCAGGCTTTTTATGGGGTTTAGCCTATTATTTAACAACAATATTTTGGTTGGCAATGAATATTGGTACCACACCAATCATTGGTGTGATTTCCATGTTGGCGGCTGTACTTTATTGTTCATTAAATGTAGCAGGTATCAGTTTAATTATTGGTTTCCTGAAATCACATTATTCCCAACGATGGTTCTGGCTCTTACCATTTATCTGGACTTCTATTGAATATATTCGTAATATGGATGTGTTAACCGGTGGACCATGGACTGCTTTAGCAAATACCCAATTGGATTTTCTTACCTTAGTTCAAAATGCAGAAATCACCGGAATTTACGGTATTACATTTTGGATTATTTTACTGAATGTTTCTATTTATAATTGGATAGATAGACCATACTCAAGTCATTCCTTTGCTGTAGTTTCCATATTTCTCCTTCCCTGGATAACAGGGATTATCCTTACACCAACTCCACAGGAAGGCATTGTAAAAAAAATAGATGTCACCCTTATTCAGCCCAATATTCATCTTTCCCAAAAATGGAAACCCGGAGCAGTCCGTGAAAATATTGAATCGCTATTAACACTTTCCAAACCTGCAATAGAGAATGGAGTTGATTTAGTTATATGGCCAGAATCTGCTACGTCATCTTATATACTGCAGGGTAACCAATATTCTTTAAAATGGATTCAATCTGAATTGGGTGAATCAAAATTGTTATCAGGGATACCGTATTTTACGGGGGAAAAGGAGAATAGAAAGTTCTTTAACTCAGTAGTTTTAATTTCCCCAGATTCAGTTTCAAAAATTTATAATAAATTAAAGTTGGTACCTATGGCAGAACATATTCCATTATCTGGGGTTTTCCCCTCATTAAAAGAATTAAATTTAGGTCAGGCAAATTTCACTCACGGTGATGAATACAGGATGTTTAATATCCAGAATACAAAATTTGCAGCCATGATTTGTTTCGAATCTACTATTCCTGCATTAAGTGCTGAGTTTGTAAGGCGGGGAGCTCAGGTATTGGTTTATGTTGTGAATGATGGTTGGTACGAAACTCCACCTGAACCTCAGCAGCATGCAAAGCAGGCAATTTTCAGGGCTGTTGAGAATCGCAGACCAGTTTTACGGTGTACGAATACAGGCATATCAATGGTTATAGACCCATCGGGGAACATCGTTAGACAATTATCGTTGAATCAAACTGGAGTGATTAGTGCTGCAATTATGCCCTCCAAAAGAGTTACTTTTTATACAAAATATGGGGATATATTTTCCCAATTAAGTACAGTAATTTCCATGTTTTTTATAATAGGAGTATTATTAAGAAAAAAATGAAAAAATATTTTTTATTTATATTTATAAGCTTTACTTGCATTACTGCACAAGTAAATGGAAATGCAAAAACAAAGCTCCAGTCGATGATATTGCCGGGATGGGGTGAAAAGACTCTGGGAGCATCAGAACGGGCAAATAATTTCTTCATAAGGGAAGCTGCACTTTGGTTGATTTATATAGGGGGAAAGAAAACATCAGTTTGGTATGAAAGTGATTATACTGCTTTTGCCGAACTTCATGCAGATGTGGATATGACGGGTAAAGACTATTTATTTGTAGTAAATCTTGGGCATTATAATAGTTTGGATATTTACAATGATACTAAAGAACGTAAAAGATTAGTAAACGATAAATATAAAGAGGGTGAAGGATTTGAATGGCAATGGGATAATTCGGATAATCGTATAATATTTGATGAAATGCGAATAAAGTCTGCCTCATTTAATAAATATGCAAAATTTGCTGTTGGAGGACTCATTCTCCACAGAATGGTTTCATTCTTCGATGTAATTTATCTTGAACGGACAAATTTCAATATGTCAGTTGAACCTCAATTATCTCCAGCTACTAATTCAATGCGTATCAATTTATCATTGAAGTTCTAGACTCAAATTATATTAAGAAAATATCCAAGATTATTATTTTCCAAATAATCAGCTTCTAGAAAAGTAGAAATAAATGTAACATCGGGGTTATATATTTCTTAAATTTCATTTATGGAGAACAGAGTGAAATTTAGAATCATAATGGCAATAAGTTTATTTTTGGGCATTTCTTGTGCTCCTTATGTAAATTACCAACCACTAACATCTTCCAAAGTAGCTAAATCTGTAGAATACAATATATCCGTATATCACGAATTAGACCCACTACCTCCTCAATCGATAAAAATGGGCAAACTAACTATTAATAATGCGGTTCCGTCTATGATCAATTGTGATTATAATGACGTCATTCGCTTGGCAAAATGGAAAGTTCGCAAAGTTGGAGGAGATGCATTACATATCACCAATATTAAATTGCCTGATGACACAAACAGCTGTTATGGCATTTTTGCCAATATTATTTCCTTTGATACAATTGAAACTATGTTCTGGCAATCCATTGATCTTAATAAAAATGATTTCAAGGAATATTATCATGAAAATGTTTTAGATCCTATTGAAGGTATTTGGACTGTTTCTGAAAATACTGACTGGGAGAACATGCTCACTGGTGTAAAAGGGAATAACGAAATTGCAGGAAAGTTTGAAGTGGCAATTATTCGCGATAAGGAAGAATTTAACCGTTATAATTCCTATATTCTGCACAGTAAAGAGTCTGAATGGCCCAGAGGGCTAATGAAAGCCTATTATAGTAAAAGTGGTTATCGAAATACCTATGAAGAACATTGGTTTATGGCTGATCATACTGAAAAAATACGCAGTATAACTTTCGAAGAAAGTGGTATTTTTAGAACTTCATCTGCTTTTTCAAAATATCCCATAAATTATGAAAGAGAAAATATCTCTTTAAAAGTGTATCCCCCATTTTATATGTCAGCACCAGGGTTAGCAGTTAATACTCAGCTTCAATCAATGGGTAGCGGATTTGTTATTTCAGGAAACGGGTTAATCATAACCAATTATCATGTGATTCACGGTAAGCAGGAAATAGAGGTGCATTTTCCATCAATTGATAAATCGTTTACCGCAAAAATAGCTCTACAGGATAAAAACAATGATATAGCATTATTGGCGTTGGAAGATTTTCATATTTCTGAATATTTTACAGAAGATATACCCTTCATTATATCAAATACCAGCGATATGAGATTGGGCCAGGAGATTTTTACTTTAGGCTATCCCCTGGGAGAGATCTTGGGGAAATCAGTTAAATTATCTACTGGTGATATCAGTTCACTTTACGGAATAAAGGATGATCCGAGGCTTATACAAATAAGTAATCCGATTCAGCCGGGAAATAGCGGAGGTCCTCTTTTAAATGAGAATGGTGAAATAGTGGGTGTAGTTGTATCTACTTTAAACGCGCAATATTTTTATGAAAATGAATCAATTATTCCGCAAAATGTAAATTTTGCAATTAAAGGAAATTATGTAACAAACCTCATATCCATACTACCTGAGTATAGGGAATTATCTACCAGGAAAAACCTCCTCTTAGGTAAAAGTCTGGAAGAAAAGATAGAATTAATTTCTCCCTTTATCGTCACTATTAAATAACGCTTACCCATTTATTCTTGAGGCTATCATGCCCTTTAAAAGAATTCTTACAATTGCTATAAATTTCAGATACTAATTATTTAGAACAGTTCATGCGATATTTCTTTTTACTAACGATTATCATCATTCCCTTATTTGCAGATGACTGTACTGAATATAATGAGAATAATAGTACCAATTATAATTGTGACTGCAATGAGGAAACTTGGCAAAAATATTATTCCTATATGTTGAAATGCTGGCTTCCTAATGCCAATCTACGAAACGTTGATTTAAAATGGGCGAATCTGGAGGGTGCCTATTTGGTGGGGGCTGACCTTCGTTATTCTCAACTTGTTACGGCAAATCTAACTGATGCAAACCTGATTAATGCAAATCTGGTAAATGCAAATCTCAGCTGGACCAATTTAGAAAATGCAAATCTAAAAGGTTCCGATTTCCGCTATGCCAATTTGGAAAATGCTAATCTCCAGAATGCAAATTTAGAAGGTGCTAATTTGGTGAATGCATCATTGGTTCATATAAATCTAAAAAATGCAAATCTAAAGGATGCTTCTTTGTTTGACGCTGACCTATTGGATGCAAATCTTGAAAATGCCAATTTAACAGATGCATGGTTATGGTATGCAAACCTTAATGAAGCCAACCTGAAAAATGCGTCTTTAATAGTGGCGGATTTACGGTATGCAAATCTTGTGAATACCAATTTGGAAGAGGTTGATTTTTCAGACGCCTCTTTATTCGATGCTAAATTGATGAATGCTAATTTGAAAAATGCCAACCTACAGGGAACCAATCTAAAACATGCTGATTTTACCGGTGCGGACTTTGATGGAACACTTCTTTGCGGTGCAGAGATTGATATGGAATTCAAATTACAGGAATGGAAAGGGGTACCTGTTTGGGAAAGAGATTGTTTTGGTATCTGTGGTGGAGATATGACTATTACAAAGGATATTTGTGGTGTCTGCGGGGGTAAAGATAAACCTAATACAGGAAGTTGTGACTGTAGGGGGTTGCCAAATGGGAATGCAATTATTGATGCCTGTGGGGTTTGTGGAGGTGAAGGGGACGGAAGTGACTGTAACAATAATGGAGTGTTAGATATCTGTGAGGGAATTTATAGAGACAATAATAAATCAACCTCTAAATTAACTGACTTAAATAATGATGGAGCACAAAATATTTTAGATGTAGTAAAATTAGTAGAGAAAATTCTCAAATAATATTTATTAGTCCAACCAAAATTTAATTTTACTCCTTTATCATTATGCTTAACGAGGATAACTTTGTGAGACGGTGTAAAATTCCTACTGTACTACTTCCAACAAAAACTAATAATATAATTAGCTTGCGAATCATTCAGGTTTAGATTTCTTGGCTTCTTTCTTATCAATCATTTTTTGAACAACTGACTTCTTGGGTTGGATAGGATAATCTCTACCATATATTTGTTTATATAGAGAAGCATTGTGTGTTTTTGCCAAATACACTGCATCTTGGATTTGCATCAGATACCATGAGGCAATAGATGATATACCTGTAAGTACTGCAATTACTTGTACTATATTTGCTTTAGTATTATAAAAGCTATAAGTTTCTTCAATATACCCAGCTACACCCAATGATACAAGAAATCCCACAGGTAAAACATTTGGTTTAAATCCCCTAACCCAATCACCATTCCATGCATGCCCTGCTGTAGGAATATTAATTGATAAAAGATATGTCAATAATATACTTTTATCATTCTGTTTAAACAACATCTGCTTTTCCACTTCACTCATTCCACTTGTATCTATATCTTGAGCAAACAAACTACCAACCATAAGTATAAATAGTAATTTCTTCATTTTAGTCCTTGATTTATGGTTAACGACGAATCATTGTTTAAAATTAAACTTCTTTAATTCCCTGTAAATTAGGGATTATTTATTGGAAATTCAAAACAGTAAGGTTGGTATAAAAAGCAATTAGGAGAATTATTAGTTTGAACGGTATAAAACCGGTATCCACCGGGTATCCCGATTGGTTGTATAATATCTGATACTATTTGATAGGTTAACAATATATACACACTAAGAATAAACCACACACTTAAGTATGGATTTTAGTTAGACTTGGTGGAAGTATTAAAGTTGGTGGAAGTATTCTTGGTGGAAATTTGGTGGAAAATGGGGAAATTTGACTTTATTTGACATAACTAAAAACCCCATCAATTAAGACGGGGTTCTCTTTGTTTCTATCGAGTCGAGGTGGCAGGATTCGAACCTGCGACCCCCTGCTCCCAAAGCAGGTGCGCTGACCGGACTACGCTACACCTCGAATTTCAATAAACTTATTTTTCAGCCTTTTTCTTAGCCGCAGCTTTTTTAGCAGGGGCTTTCTTCTTTGCTGGTGCTTTCTTTTTTGCCGCAGGCTTTTTGGCTGGAGCCTTTTTGGTGGTTGTTTTCTTAGCTGCCGCTTTTTTCTTTGGAGCTGCTTTTTTTACTGGAGCCTTTTTAACTGCAGTTGGCTTTTCAATTTCTTCAGCAGTTTGAACCACTGCTTCTACTTCTTTTGGTGGATCTACCTTTTTGGGTTTTGCTTTTAATCGGGAAGCCCTAATGATATTTTTCATCCGTTCCTGATTTTTCCGGTGTTTTAACCGAGTAGTTTTTTTCTTTTTGTTCATTTAAATTCCTTTATAAATCTGTAACATCTCAAAATCAATATGGTTATAGACTGGAAATATTACCATAATCCTGAATAGTAAAGGAAGGAAATTTCTTTACTATTTCTTTACAAATTACCGTATTAATATTATTGAATCTCTTACAATGTGTAAATTTTATACTTCGGAAAAAATTCTATTATGACTGTTATTCCAAAAATGAAAATATATTTATTACTGGCTATTATGGTAAGCACCTTTTTATTTAGTGCATATCTCACAAATATTTCTGTTGTACTAGTCCAACCTGACAATTCCGAATTGCAATGTTATACCTCTGGAGACGAATATTATTCCTGGCTGCATGATGTAAATGGATATCCCATCGTTCAAAGTCAAGTAGATGGTTATTATTATTATGGAGAACGGATGGGAGATATACTCATTCCTTCACTAAAAAGAGCAGATGAAAAATTATCACGAACCCAGAATATTAAATATTGGAATGGGATAACCCGGGATAATTATCTGAAACGAAGGCAAAGGTATTGGACAGGATTTGAATTGTATGATGCCCCTTCTATTGGCACTATAAATAATATCAATATATTTATTCGATTTAATGATGAAAATGATTTTAGAAGTGAATGTACAGATTTTGATGATCCCTTCAATAAAATTGATGGACCATCGCTAAGCCACTATTATGATGAAGTATCCTATGGTTTATTAGAGGTAATAACCCATCATTTCCCTGAATGTGGTTCTGAAGATTTATCGTATAAGGATTCTTATCCACGCTCATACTACCAGCCTTACAATGCAGCTAACAATACAAATGGCTATTTAGATTGTTGGAATGCCAATGACAGTACCGATGCGGGATTCAGCTGTGAAGATTCTACCCAATGGGGATACATTCGCGAGCATATTCTCTTGAAAAATGCCATTGAGTCCATAAAGAGTCAAATTCCACCCGACCTTAATGTAGATGGCAATGATGATGGTTTGGTGGATAATGTAACCTTTTTGGTTTCGGGAGCGCCAACAGGGTGGAGTGATCTGCTCTGGCCACACAGGTGGTCATTAACTACATTTCCTGTGGAAATTAATGGATCAATAGTTGACGCATATAACTTGAATTTACTTTCGGGGAATCCATCTTATTTTACTGTAGGGACATTATGCCATGAATTTTTTCATAGCTTGGGAGCGCCTGATTTATATCATTATGTTGAATCTGCCACACCTACCCCCGTCGGTAGTTGGGATATTATGGAAAAAACAACTGATCCGCCCCAATATATGGCCGCGTGGATGAAATATAGATATGCCAATTGGCTTGACTGTACACTTATCGAAAATGGAGGAACCTATTCTCTCAGTCCCTTACAGGAACAGGAAAATAGTTGTTATATAATTAAATCTCCCTATTTAGAAAGTCAATTATTTGTGGCAGAATATCGAAAACAAGAGGGGATATATGAAACTACTCTTCCAGGAAACGAAAGTGGATTATTGGTATATCGTATAAATTTAGATATTAATAATAATGGGGAAATTGACACATTAGATGTGGATGAATCCTGGAATAAAATTATTGGAGGGAATGCCGATGGTCCACCAGATGAAGTTTATCTTTATCGCCCTGGGGGAACCTCTCTGTTAAATGGAAATTTATTAGAGGCAATATTTAGTTCTGAGTCGGGACGAACTCAATTGAATGATGGTACTGATCCTTCCTGTTTTTTGGTTGAGCCCTTTATTGATGAAAATGATAATGGAATTTACGATATTGGAGAAGATTTTACAGATTTAAATAATGACGGAGATTATGGGGATGTTCCAGGGGGGCTTCATCTTAAGAATATTGGAGAGGCTGGAGATAGTATTCAGTTTGAATTTGTAAACTTTTTTCTAAATATCGACTTAACAGAAATAAGCGAAGATGATGATAATGATGGTGTGTTGAACCCGGGTGAATCTGCAAAAATACAATTTTCTACTCAACTATTTGGCAATGCAAGTCAGTTAAATAATATACAGGCTGAGCTATCTTCAGATGATGAATTGGTTAGTTTTTCTCCCAATGTCCTTTCTTTGGAATATTTAACTGGTGCAACAGAAACATTTGATTTTGAAACCATTTTATCTATAGAGGATGTTATTGAAATGGTGCCAGCTGAATTTGAGGTAACCCTCATTGCAGAGTTTCTGGAAAACGAAAACATAATCACGTATTCAGATAAGCAGCAATTTTCATTGGATGTTTCCCTGAATCAAGCGGGATTTCCCATCCCCACCACAAAAGTTAGATCAACCCCCTTAATAATAGATTTTGACAATGATGGGGATAAGGAAATTATATTTGGTGATGATTTTGGGATTGTACATATAATCAATTATGACGGTACGGAAGTAATTTCTAACGCATTTCCATTTAATAGCGGTGAGTCCATTTGGAGTTCTCCTGCAGCTGCAGATTTAGATGGCAATGGAGCTATGGAAATAGTAATCACCTCGAAAAGTAAACATCTTTATATTTTTGAGAAAGGAGAGTTGAATGTAGATTTTAATACTGAAGTACATGATACGAACTCAGTAGGGATTTATCTTATTGGTACACCAGCCATTGGGAATTTAGATGATGATGCAGAATTGGAAGTTGTTTTTACAGGCTATTCCAATAACAATAAATTATTTGTAATTAATCATGATGGATCATTGGTTGATGGTTTTCCCATTGAATTGGGAGAAAAGGTGAAAAATGGAGTAGCTCTGGCTGATTTTAATCATAACGGAAAAGATGATATTGTATTAGGGACTGATGATAACCATCTATATTTAATTTTAGATGATGGGTCCACCGCAACAGGATTTCCTTTTAATGCCACGGATAAATTTCAATCCGCACCATCTATTATAGATTTTAACGGAGAAAAGATTATTGCAACGGGCAATAATAATGATACCCTTTATGTGATTAATAGTACGGGGAGCATTTTATTTTTTTACCCAACTGCAGGAAAGATACTTTCTTCCCCGGTATTTATTAATGTGGCAAATAATCCCTATCTCCTTTTTTCAGCTAATGATCATTTTATTTATTTTATTGATCTAAATGGTAATTCCTATCCAGGGTGGCCCATCCAGGTTGAGAGAAATATAAACGGGTCGGTAACAATTTCTGACATAAATGGTGATGGAGACCCAGAAATAGCTATAACTACTGAGTCAGGTGAATTAATAGCATTCAATTTAGATGGCTCTATTTACAATTACTTCCCCATCGGAATCGACTATCCTTTTTCAACTGCACCTGCAATTACTGATATTGATTTGGACGGTGATTTAGAAATAATCGCTGGTTCAGGAGGAAGTGTTGAAATTATTGATATAAAGAAACAGGGCAATTCAGACAATTATTGGAGCACCTACCGAAGTAATAATAAAAGAAATGGATTATATATTTATGAAGAATATTTATCCTTACCCGAAGTGGAAGTTGTACCCGGTAAATTTAAAATAAATTCTGCATATCCTAACCCATTTAACCCCATTATTAATATCCGCTATGAGTCTCCTTTTCACTCACAAATTACCATGGAGATACTTGATATCAGGGGTAGGATTGTTCATCAGCTTATAAATAAACCCCATAGTCCAGGTGTTTATGACATTCATTGGAATGCAGATGGATATTCTTCCGGCATTTACTTTTTACATTATATATTCAAAGGTGACAAATTACCAGCATCACAGAGAGTTGACATTGAAAAGATTGTTTTACTAAAATAAGAATGAGAAATTATTACTCTGTATTTAAAAATGGCTTTGTAATTTACATACATGATCAATCTCGAAAGTTGCTAATTTTGATGTATTAAAATGAATCATTACAGGCAAAATAATATTATTAAATATCTATTTATATTTGCTTTTAGCATACTGCTTTTTGCAGAGAATGCCTCTACCCCGGATCCCTGGAAAATTGATATTCAAATCTTATTAGGATTTTCAGAAAATCAAGTAGATGGTGTTATGGGTGAGGCTACATTTGAAGCATTGAAATCTTTTGCTATTGAACATGATCTCACAGATGTTGTTCTCCGTGGTGAGTATGATGATTTGGGTTTCTGGGGATTTCAACAATATATTATAAAATATAACCAATATTGGCTGCGGGAATTAAAAAATCGTACAATTATTGAGGATGTAGTAGATGTAGATTATCTTAGAAAGGGAGATGAAACACTTTCTTCCTTAGAGAAGTCCATTGAGAATGCACAGATAGAAGTTGAAAGACTGATACATGCAAAGAGTAAATCAAAACGGATTGCACATGAAAACAGAGCAATGGATAAATGGCAAAAAGAAAAAAAAGAAGCTGAGCGAATTATTTCTGCCTTGGGTGAAGCCATTCTAACTGCTGAAGAAGAGGCAGATAAATGGGGAATGGAGAGAATTCGTGCATTACGTCTGGCCGAGGAACAAGAGCAGTTGGAGAGATTGGAAGAGCGAAAGTTAGAAGCTGTAATATTAACATCAGATTTAGAGGATGTTATTAGAATTGCAAAAAAAGAAATCAACCGATTAGTTGATGAAAATAATAAACTTAAAAATTTCCTTACTACCAGTGCAGATACGAAAAGCATGGCAGAAGCTTTAAAATCAGAATTAAAACAAGCCCGATTGGAAATGGATTCCCTTTCTGTTCAAAAAGACAGTTTAGAGAAAAAACTACAATATATAGAATCGAAGGTGGGAGAGAAGGTTTTTGCTGAATTTGACAAAGAAAATGCTCCCGTTAAAAAGAAAAGGTGGTACAGATGGCTTTGGCCATTTGGGAAAAAATAGCCAGTTCATCAGCGTAGCAAACGACTTTTAAATTATCCCATTAACTGGAATAATATTAGCAGAACGCCTACCCAAAACATTGCGGAGTACGAAAAGAGAAATAAATAGAATAGCTCCCTTTTAATTGTTTTGTAATTTCCAATCATAATAAACCCTCCAGTTAATTCACCAAATATAGCAATATTTAAACTTATTAAATGTGATAATGTCCACGTTTATTGATTGTTGAATTATATTATCCCCTAATAGTTGTGAGTAATTAAAAGGGATACATCAAAAAAATACGCATCAAAATATATTTCGAATTGTATTATTTGTATTGTTTAAAAAAATGAGGTGAAACTAAATTATCCAGTTCGGATGCTATCGGAATTATGGGGGATAGGTACGCATCTGTCTTCTTAGTATTTAACTTATTTATTAATAAAATGCCTGCACCATTGTTTAACGAAATTCTGGAAAATAACCAACTCATTAAGGGACGTCTTAATGTAAATAGAGGTGATTTGGAAAAATTATATCAAGCTTTACAAAAAGATTCTGACAGATTAAAAAGAAAACAGATACGGCAGGAAGAAATTATACAATCCACCTTAGTCAATAGAAATGAAATTAAAGTCAAAATTAAAAGAAACTTTGAATCTATTCAAAAATCATTTCATCCTTCCAGCGAAAAAATATCCTTATTATACAAAAAGATGGGAGATGCATTTTATATAAAAGCCAGATTCTATTGGGAGGGAAAACAAAGAGAAGTGCAAGTAGGGTCAATCCCCATTGTATTAGAAATAATTAATACAATGATTTCTAATAATATGCTCGACGGGTTGAAACCAATTAGGGCGAAAAGACTTACCTGGAATGAAATTAAAAGGAGAGCAAACCTAATAATTGGGATTAAAAAAATTGCATCTCTAAAATCTCAGGAATATATTTTACGAAAATTAATGCTTGAACGGTTGAATCTTTTAGAATCAAAAGATACTGTTATTAAGGAAGAAAATAAAACTTCTGAAATTATAAAAGAAAATTCTTCATCTCCTACTAAATATAAAACTGAAAGTGACAAGGTGAAAGATTTGGAAGATGGAGATAACTGGTATGATAAATGGCGTAAGGAAAATTTATAAGTGACCTCTGATTCTTCAGGATCAACAAACCAGCCAATCGATTTCGAGAAAGAAAATAAATATCTCAAAATCACCATTTCTGCATTACGCAGCCAAATGGAAAAAATCCAAATAAAACAAGAGGAAAAAATCCAGAAAACGCGTTTCGAATCTGCTGATGAAATATCTCAATTACAGACAACAATAGGTACCTTACGATCTGAAATGGAGAAATCTCAAATTAATAAAGAGGAAGAAATTCAGCATGCGGTAGCACGCTCCAATGATCAAAATAAACAATTAAAGGGGACGGTTAATTCACTTCGTCAGGAATTAGAAAAATCTAAAATTATCCATGAGGAAGGTGTTCAAAAAGCGGTTGCAAAAGTAAATGATGAAAATAAACAATTAAAGGGAACCGTTAATAATCTTCGAGACACTTTAGAGAAAACGCAGATTGATATTGAAGATAGAATTCAAAAGTCTGTTGCGGTGGTAAATGATGTAAATATACAGCTTAAACAAACGGTTAATTCCCTTCGGAAAGAACTAGAGAAAACGCAAATTGGTAGGGAAGAGGAAATTCAAAAAGCCGTAGCAATGGTGAACGATGAAAACTCTCAATTAAAAGGTACCGTTAATAATCTTCGGGACACTTTGGAGAAAACCCAAATTGATATTGAAGAGCGAATCCAAAAATCTGTAGCATTGGTGAGTGATGAAAATAAGCAATTGAAGAGTACAGTAAACTCCCTCCGTGATGAGTTGGAAAAAACTCAAATTGGCAAGGAAGAAGAAATTCAAAAAGCCGTTGCCAGAGTAAATGATGAGAATACCCAGTTAAAAGATACTGTAAACAATCTTCGTGACACACTAGAGAAGACTCAAATTGATATTGAAGAGCGAATCCAGAAAGCGGTAGCGGTTGTTAATGATGCAAATAAACAACTCAAAGGAACAGTTAATTCGCTACGGGATGAACTGGAAAAGACTCAAATTGGGCGAGAAGAGGAAATTCAAAAAGCTGTTTCCCGAGTAAATGATGAAAATATTCAGCTAAAAGATACGGTAAACAATCTTCGTGATACTTTAGAGAAGACTCAAATTGACATTGAAGAGCGAATTCAGAAATCAGTTGCTCTGGTAAATGATGAAAATAAGCAATTGAAAGGAACGGTTAACTCCCTACGGGATGAACTGGAAAAGACTCAAATTGGGCGGGAGGAGGAAATCCAGAAAGCGGTTGCCCGTGTAAATGATGAAAATACTCAATTAAAGGATACGGTAAATAATCTTCGTGATTCATTGGAGAAAACTCAAATTGATATTGAGGAAAGAATCCAGAAAGCGGTGGCAGTAGTAAACGATGTGAACAAACAGTTAAAAGGAACCGTGAACTCCCTGCGGGATGAACTGGAAAAGACTCAAATTGGGCGGGAGGAGGAAATCCAGAAAGCTGTTTCCAGGGTAAATGATGAAAATACCCAGCTAAAAGATACAGTAAATAATCTTCGTGATTCCTTAGAGAAAACTCAAATTGATATTGAGGAGCGCATCCAGAAAGCAGTAGCTATTGTGAATGATGAAAACAAACAACTGAAAGGTACAGTGAATTCTATTCGGGATGAACTGGAAAAAACTCAAATAGGACAAGAAGAGCAGGTTCAAAAAGCAGTGGCTCAAGCAAATGACGAAAATACCCAATTAAAAGATACAGTAAATAATCTTAGAGATACCCTTGAAAAGACCCAAATTAATATTGAGGAAAGAATTCAAAAATCTGTAGCCAGTGTAAATGATGTTAATAAACAGTTAAAAGGAACTGTGAATTCTCTTCGTGATGAATTAGAGAAGACGCAAATAGGCAGGGAGGAAGAAGTTCAAAAAGCTATTGCCAGAGTGAATGATGAGAATACTCAGTTAAAAGACACCGTTAATAATCTAAGAGATTCACTCGAAAAAACTCAAATTGATATTGAGGAGAGGATTCAAAAATCAGTATCTATAGTGAATGATGAAAATAAACAGTTGAAAGGCACGGTGAATTCCCTTCGCGATGAACTTGAAAAGACTCAAATTGGAAGGGAAGATGAGGTGCAAAAAGCGGTTGCCAGAGTGAACGATGAGAATATTCAATTAAAGGGTACTGTGAACAACTTGAGGGATTCTCTGGAGAAAACACAAATAGATATTGATGAAAGAATCCAAAAATCTGTAGCAGGTGTAAATGATGTTAATAAACAATTAAAAGGTACAGTAAATTCGCTACGGGATGAGCTGGAAAAAACACAAATTGGTAGAGAAGAAGAAATTCAAAAAGCGGTAGCAAGGGCTAACGATGAAACCACTCAATTAAAATCAACCGTAAATAATTTACGTGATACTTTAGAAAAAAGTCAAATTGACATCGAAGAGAGAATTCAAAAATATGTTGCAATAGTGAATGATGAAAATAAGCAGTTAAAGGGTACTGTTAACACCATTCGGGATGAGCTTGAAAAAACTCAAATTGGGCAAGAAGAGCAAGTCCAAAAAGCGGTAGCCAGAGCCAATGATGAAAATAAACAATTAAAAAGTACAGTGAATAATTTGCGAGATACCTTGGAAAAGACACAAATAGATATTGATGAAAGAATACAAAAATCTGTAGCAAGTGTTAATGATATAAATAAACAATTAAAGGAAACAGTTAATTCCTTACGGGATAGAGTTGAAAGAAAAGAAGCACAAAGGATTGAAGAACTCCAAAATGCTGCAAAGATAAAACGTGACGAGCATAGTCAGTTAGAAGAAATTATTAATACATTAAGAGAAAAGTTAGAGGTACAAAATGGCAACGAAAACTAAAACACCAATAAGTAAAAAAGAAAAATTCTCAGAATTATTATTACAGGTTAATAATGATTTAGCAATAACCAATTCTTTAGATGAAGCCTTGGAAGCCTTGGTTGGAATTACCACATCTATCATTAAATGTGAACGTGGGACGATTTTTCTAAATGACCCCAAATCGGAAGAACTTTACTCACGTGTTGCCCAGGGAAACTTTATGCGTGAAATAAGATTTATGAATACCAAAGGTGTGGCAGGATGGGCATACACCAATGAGGAAGGTGCCATTGTTCATGATGCGTATAAAGATAATCGATTTAATAAAAATGTTGATATTAGAACTGGATTTAGGACGAAAAGTATTTTATGCACCCCCCTTCGAACAGTTTCTGGAAAAAGAATTGGTGTCTCCCAACTATTGAATAAATTAGACGGACAGTTTTCCGAGGAGGATTTAGAACTTTTAGAGGCAATGACTGCACAAGCAGCTATAGCTATTCAATCCCATGTAGCGTTGGAGGCTATGGAACAAGCTCGAAAAAAGGAACTTGAGTTTATGGATTTGGTAAGTGAAATTTCTTCAGAATTGGAATTAACCTCCTTACTTTCAAAAATTATCGCCACCATAACAACAATGTTAGATGCTGAAAGGTCTTCTTTATTTATTAATGATGAAAAAACGAATGAACTCTTCACAATGGTGGGTGAGGGTTTGTCGCAGGAATTAAGATTCCCCAATCACATGGGAATTGCAGGTCATGTTTTTACTTCTGGTGAAACAGTTAATATTCCACATGCCTACGCTGACCTTAGGTTTAATCCTGCTGTAGATAAATCAACAGGATTTTTTACCCGTTCAATGCTCTGTGCACCAGTTACCAATAAAGATGGGAAAATTATTGGTGTGAGCCAAGTACTCAATAAGCAAGGGGGCGGGTTTAGTGATGAAGATGTTTCTCGTCTGACAGCATTCACATCTCAAATATCAATTGGTATTGAGAATGCCTCACTTTTTGATAATATACAGAGCCTCATGAACTATAATGAAAGTATGCTCAATAGTATGTCAAATGGTGTCATTACTGTAGACGGTGAGGGTGTAGTGGAAAAATGTAATCCAGCTGGGATTAAAATATTAAACATGGAATCTGAAGATGCCATTTTGAAGCAAGAATTCAAAAAAATATTTAAAGGTAAAAATAAATGGATTGTTGAAAAATTAGACAAAATTGAAGATATTGAATTTCTTGCAGATGCGGAACTTGAATTTGGTGGAGAAAAAATTTCCTGTAATATCACCATCATGCCTCTCACAGGAGGTGAGAATGAATCTCTGGGGACCCTATTAATGATAGAAGACATTAGCAGTGAAAAACGGATGAAGTCCACCATGTCTCGTTATATGGATGCTGATTTAGCAGACCAATTATTAGCAGGTGGAGATGGTGATGATGTTATGGGCGGCAAGGAAAGTATTGGTACGGTATTATTTTCAGATATAAGAAGTTTTACTACATTAACAGAAAGTTTAGGTGCCCAGGGAACTGTGGGTTTTCTCAATGATTACTTTACCATAATGGTGGATTGTATTCAAGAAGAAGGCGGTATGTTAGATAAATTTATTGGGGATGCAATTATGGCAATTTTTGGAACGCCGGTAGCGCATGATGATGATCCTGATCGAGGCCTGAGGGCAGCTATTCAAATGATGATTGGATTAAATGAATTTAATGTCTTGAGAAAATCTCAAGGGTTGCCACCTGTTGATCATGGAATGGGATTGAATACAGATCAGATAGTCTCTGGAAATATTGGTTCTCCCAAACGAATGGATTATACTGTAATCGGTGATGGTGTAAACTTAGCGGCGAGAGTTGAAAGTTCATGTAAAAAATATGGGGCACATATTCTCATGAGTGAGTATACTTTTCATGCACTGAAGGCAACCTATCGTACACGGCAAATTGATAGGGTTGTTGTAAAAGGAAAAACGGTTCCGGTGGGTGTATATGAAGTGCTTGATTATCATACAAAGGAAACTTTTCCAAATATGATTGAAGTGCTTGAAATGTTCAATAATGGTATTGAATATTATAATGAAGGTAATTGGGATAAAGCTATAACTCAATTTAAGAAAGCACAAAAGGGGAATCCTGATGATAAATGTTCAAATATGTATGTTGAACGGTGTGGCATTTTGAAAAAAAGAGATCCAAAAGACTGGGATGGTGTTTGGGTAGCCACGTCTAAATAATTTTAAATAAAAAGGAAATATTATGTCAAACGCACAGGAGCATTTAGAAAAAGCAATTCAGATTCATCCAGAATTTGCTGATGCACATTATGAATTAGCACTCATTTTAAAAGATAAAAAGAAGTTTGAGAAATCACAGGAGCATTTCTTAAAGACTATTGAAATTCGTCCGGAATTTCCCGTAGCTCATTTCAATTATGCTTTACTTCTTCATGCAATGAAAGACCATAAAACTTCACAGGAGCACTTTCTTAAGGCCATTGATTTAGATCAGAATTTTGCCGATGCTCATTATTATTTTGGTTTACTATTAGCTGAATTGGAAGATTTTGAAGAAGCAAAAAATAATCTTGAGAAAGCAACAGATATAGACCAAAATCATACTTTAGCCTATTATCATTTGGCAAAATTACTCATTGACCCTGAAGATTATGAAAAAGCAAAAAAGAATTATTTAACTGCGATTGATATCGATGAAAGTTTTGCTGATGCACATTATTATTTGGGTAAATTGTTAGCTGGTGGATTGAAAAATGATAAAGATGGAACCCTAGTGCGAAAACCAGAATATGAAGATGCAATTTATCATTATAAGCAAACCATTGGTTTGGATAAAAAGTATTCAAAAGCACATTATAACCTGGCCCTCATGTACAAAATCCAGAAAAAATATGATGACGCCAAAAAACATTTTGAAAAGGCAATTGAAATTGTAAATGACTACTCAAAAGCCCATTTTCATTTGGCAATGCTTTTAAAAGAAACAGGTACTATTACAGCGGACGAAAAAAACTCAAATAAAGAAGAAGCCAATGTTGGTTGATTACAGAAAACTTGCAAACTGATCTGAAAAGTCTTTTCATAAAAGCATTAGAAGCAAATCCTAAATATTCTGAGGCACATCTTCAACTCGCACTTCTGTACCAAGATGAAGAAGACTTTCAAAATGTAGAAAATCATTTTAATGCGGCTATTCAGTCAGATAGTGAAGTAGCACTGGAATTAGATGAAAGAGGTGAGGAATTGTTAAAAAAATTTCAATTCCAAAATGCAAAAGATCAGTTCATGAAGGTTCAGGAAAAAAAGAATCATTGTGCCAATGTCTATTTTCAACAATCCAAATATTTTCTTAATCAAAAAAAAATAACAGAAGCATTGGAATCATTAAGCCTTAGCATAAAAATGAATCCAACATCTTCTGAAGTACAACGGGATTATGGAATTCTCTTATCCCAGGAAAATCAAATTGATAATGCCCGCCTCCATTTAGAAAAATCATTGGATCTCAATTATGGTGATTCCATTACTCACTATCAATTGGGTATGATTATGGTTAAAATGAAAGATTATGAGGATGCGGAACAGCACTTTCTTTCAGCATTGGATATTAACGGAAAGTTTGTTGAATGTATAATTGAATTAGCAATTCTTAAATTAGATATTGATCAAATAGATGAAGCAAAAAAATATTACGAAAAAGCAAAAAATATTACACCAGATTTAAAGCATTCAGCTCTAGAAAAATTAATGGATTAAATCTCATTATTTCCTCTAGCCCTAAATATAATTTACATTTAGGCACTCCGGTCCTAAATTCAATTAATGAATACCCTCAATAAATATATTATTAAAGAACATTTAACTCCATTTATTATGGCGTTATTGGTACTACTCTTTATTTTATTAGCAAATTTTCTGCTTAAAAGTATGGATAGATTTTTAGGGAAAGGATTGGAGTTTTCCCTTATAATGGAATATGTCTTTCTCAATTTATCCTGGATACTAGCCCTGGCGGTTCCCATGGCTATTTTGGTGGCTACCCTTATGGCGTTCGGCAGACTTTCAGCAGATAATGAAATATCAGCTATGCGTTCAGTTTCAGTAAGTTATTTTAAACTAATGATGCCGGCTATCTTGTTCAGTTGTGTGATTGCAGGACTTATGATGTATTTCAATAATCAAATTCTGCCCGAGATGAATCACAAAGCAAGAATGCTCTCATCAGATATTAGCCGAAAACGCCCGGATCTAGACTTTGATGTGGGATATTTTATTGACGCCATCCCTCAATATAATTTTCTGTTGGGCAGTCGTGATGGTGAAGTTTTTAGCGACATTACAATTTTCAGCAGCAAGGAAGGACGAAAACAACAGACTATTATTGCATCCTCCGGTACCATTTCAGCAGTTGATGACGGTGTTGTATTGCATTTAGTTGATGGTGTAATACATGAATATATTGGGAATGAAAAAAATGAATACAGGCAGATATATTACGATAAATATCAAGTAATGATACCTGTAGATAATATGGTCATGAGTAGAAGAGACAGTAAAATCAGAGGTGATCGGGAAATGACCTATGCCATGATAAAAGCTAAAATTCAATCCTATGAAGTTAAAATTACCAATACAAAATTGAGAATTCGAAATCGGCTTATTAATGAAGCTGAAAAGTTAGATATTGACTCAGGCATTGATAGCTTGACTAATATAAATCCAAATTTTGCGCAGCAAGTTTTATCTCAATATGAGGTGGTAATTGCAGATTCGGTAAAGAATGTAAAGGGGGGAACCATTACCCGAGTTAAACGCAGGTTAAAGAATCTTTCCAGGGGTATTGAAAGTGATTTTTCATTGATAAATTCTTATAAAAATTCCATCAATAAATATTTGGTTGAACTCCATAAAAAATTTTCTATCCCTTTTGCCAGTATCATATTTATTCTCATAGGGGCTCCTCTTGGAATGATGGCACGAAAGGGTGGATTTGCAGTAAGCATGGCTTTCAGCTTGGGATTTTTTATAATATACTGGGCATTTCTCATTGGTGGAGAAGAATTTGCAGATAGAGGATTACTGTCACCGGTATTATCAATGTGGCTTCCAAACCTGGTTTTAGGGATTTTCGGGTTATTTATTTGTTATTGGCAATCTATTGAACAGCGAAATATAAACTTTGATTTATTAAATTTACTAAAAAATAAAAATGGAAAATAAATGATTATAAAATTTCAAAATAAACAACCTCAGTTGGGTAATAATGTATATGTTTCGGAAAATGCAATGGTTATTGGAGACGTGACTTTAGGTGATGAAGTGAATATTTGGTTTGGAGCTGTACTTCGAGGAGATATGCATTATATAAAGATAGGAAATCGTACTAATATTCAGGATAATTCGGTGGTACATGTTACCACTGGTGTATCACCTACCAATATAGGCAGTGGCGTAACAGTGGGGCATGGTGCCATTATCCATGGATGCACAATTGAAGATGATTGTTTAATAGGAATGGGAGCCATTTTAATGGATGATGCCATAGTTGGAGCAGGATCTCTTATTGGCGCTGGTGCATTGATTCCGCCCAATATGATTATCCCTGAAAATTCGTTGGTAGTAGGCTCACCGGGAAAAATAGTAAGGCAGGTGAAACCCGCTGAGAGGGAAATGATTTTAGAACGGCCTCAAGAATATATTAATTTGGCTCAACAATATTTAAATGATTAAATAATTTTTTACCATGGCATCTATAGATTCAATCATTCAGACAAAGAATAGTGGAAATAGTTTTTCAAAATCACAAATTCAAGAGGTAGTGAATGGTTTTACTTCCGGTGATATTTCTGATGATAGTATGACCCACTGGTTACAAGCTGTTTTTGAAATGGGAATGAATCATGCAGAAACTTTAGAATATACTAAGGTCATGTTAAATTCCGGGGTAACGCTTGATTTTTCACACTTGGATGGGTTCGTAATTGACAAACATAGCACCGGTGGAGTTGGAGATAAGGTATCTCTGATACTGGGTCCGTTATTGGCTAGCTGTGGATGTTACGTTCCCATGCTGGCAGGCAGGGGTCTTGCTCATACAGGTGGAACCATTGATAAATTGGAATCCATAGTTGGATATAAAACAGCCCTATCTTTATCAAATTTTCAGCGAGTGGTGGAAAAAGTGGGTGTTTCTATGATAGAGCAGACTGCTGAAATCTGCCCTGCAGATGGTAAAATTTATGCACTGCGGGATGTAACCAATACGGTAGCATCCAACCCTCTGATTTGTGGAAGTATCATGAGTAAGAAAATTGCAGAAGGAATTCAAGGTTTGGTATTGGATATAAAAGTGGGCAACGGCGCATTTATGAAAACTTTATCCGCAGCAAGAGAATTGGGTGAACTCCTTAAAACGGTGGGAGAACAATATGGCTTAAAAGTATCTACTGTTTTTACAGATATGAATCAACCTTTGGGAAAATCAGCCGGACTTCATTGTGAAATTGTTGAGGCTGTTGAATGTTTAAAGGGAAATGGTCCAACTGATTTAATGGAAGTGGTTTATCATCTTGGCGAAGAAGCATTAAAAATCGCAGGAATTGAAAATCCTTCGAGAGTTTTAACATCCAATATTGAAAATGGTACCGCTTTTGAAAAATTTGAAGAGATGGTAGTAGCTCATGGGGGAGCATTCGAAAGTATAGCAGATCCCAGTATTCATGTTCCCAAATATAAACAAAAGATATTTGCTGAAAAAAGTGGCTATATTTCTGGGTTTAATACTCTTGAATTGGGAAAGGTTATAGTGCAGTTGGGTGGTGGAAGAGTTTATAAGGATGATATTTTAGATCCAACGGTAGGAATCATTTTTCACAAGAAGGTGGGTGATAGTGTGAATACTGGTGAGGTGATACTGGAATATTTCTGTTCTAATCCCAATAAAATTGAAAAAGCGAAATTCCTCTTAAAAACTATTTTTACTGTCCAGCCAAACAAACCTACTATCCCCATCTTAATCTATTAAATTCATTAATGTTAGATTATATCAAGGGTTTAAATTCTAGGGAAATCCTTTTTATTTATCGAAGACAATCTTTTTATTGTTGAAATTTAAATATGGTCTTTTTCACTTCGACAAAATTCTTTTGTATATTTCGTTTTTTTCATAAGATAACATCACTAATTTAATCCCATGAATTCAATTAAATATTTACTTATGGCAGGAGGGTTTTTAATGAGCTCTGAAAATACCACAACAATTCAAGCTGAATACCAATATGATAACCAGGGACGACCTATAATTCCTGTGCAGGAAGAATTAATTAACATTTCTAAGGATGGGGGAGAACTTTGGAATAGGCTTGTTTTTGAAAGCAGTCCCTATTTGCTGCAACATGCAGCCAACCCGGTGGACTGGTATCCCTGGGGAGATGAAGCATTTCAGCGGGCAAAAGAGTTGGATAAGCCCATTTTCCTATCTATTGGATATACCACTTGCCATTGGTGCCATGTGATGGAGCATGAGTCCTTTGAAAATGATGAGGTAGCAGGGCTCATGAACGATGCCTTTGTTTGCGTGAAGGTGGACAGGGAAGAACGCCCGGATATCGATAATGTCTATATGGAAGTCACCCAAATGATGAACAATCGTGGAGGATGGCCAATGACAGTAATTATGACTCCGGACAAACAACCCTTTTTTACAGGAACCTACTTTCCCAAAACATCACGGGGAAGACGTATTGGCATGATGGAGCTTATACCAAAAGTAAAAGATGTATGGCAAAATAACCGTGATTCACTTATAACAGATGCAGCTAATCTTACCAAACGGCTCCAGAGAAATCAGACCAATCGAACCAGCGCTGGAGAAATTTCACCTAATGTGGCAGATAAAGCCTTTTCTGCTTTTTCAAATCGCTATGACGAACACCAAGGCGGATTTGGTCAAGCACCAAAATTTCCTAAGGCACATGATTATTCATTCCTTGTAAAATACTTTAAACGAACTGGAACATCCCAAGCCCTTTCAATGGCAGAATATTCCCTGAAATCTATGCGCAATGGGGGTATGTACGACCAAGTAGGATTTGGTTTTCATCGCTATTCCACTGATGCACGCTGGTTGGTACCACACTTTGAAAAAATGCTCTATGATCAGGCCATATTGGTACAAGCCTATTTAGACGCCTATCAGGCTACAGAGGATTCTTATTACTCTACAGTTGTTGATGAGATATTGGAATATGTACTCCGAGATATGACCTCCCCAGAAGGGGGATTTTACTCTGCTGAAGATGCAGACAGTGAAGGTGAAGAAGGGAAATTCTATGTATGGAATGTAAAGGAATTGGATGAAATTCTGGGATCGGAAGATTCTGAATTTTACCAGAAGGTTTTCAATATAAGAAAGGGAGGCAATTGGAATGAAGGCTATCGCCATAAAACTAACATTCCTCATTTAACCAAAAATAATTCCCAACTTGCCAGTGAGTTTAACATCACTGAAAAAGGGCTTACTGAGAGGATTGAAATAATTAGGACTAAATTATTTAATGTTAGAGAAGATCGGATACATCCCCAAAAAGATGATAAAATTCTCACCGATTGGAATGGTCTCATGATTGCTGCAATGGCACGGGCAGGAGCTGTATTAAATAATGATAAATATGCCAAAGCTTCCCAAAAAGCTATGGATTTCATACTGGAAAATTTGATGAAAAAAGATGGCAGTCTGATGAAACGCCACCGCAATGGGAATTCCGGACTTACAGGCGTATTAGATGATTATGCCTTCACCATTTGGGCACTTATTGAACTCTATGAAATGAACTACAATGAGAAATATTTGGAAATTGCCATGGATCTTTCCGAGTATCAGATTGACCAATTCTGGGATTTTGATAATAATGGATTTTACTTCACTGCTTCATCAGGAGAACAGTTATTGGTGAGGAGTAAAGAGGTCTATGATGGCGCTATACCATCGGGAAATTCAGTCTCCGCATTCAATTTTATCCGTTTAGCCCGCATGACCTCCCGACCTGATTTTGAAGACATTACATTTCAAATATTAAACTCATTCTCTGGCTATTTAAACAGGAGTTCATCAGGCTATTCCATGATGATGCAGGCGGCTGAGTTTGCTTTTGGTCCATCCCATGAGGTATTGGTTTTTGGGGATGAAAATAAATCTACTACTCAGAAAATGCTGGAGGATATTCAGTCCATTTATATGCCTAACCGGGTTATAGTATATGGTAAAAGCGGGGGAGAAAGCTTAAAAAATACCATCCCCTTTGTGGGATTTTATCAGCCTAATAAAGATGGCAGCCCCAGGGTATATGTCTGTCAAAATTTTTCCTGTAAACTACCTACCTCTGATTTTGAAGTAGTAAAACAGCAGTTGGGAGTGAATTAGATTTAAGATTGAATTGAAAATGCGAACACCTAAAGAAGTTCGCTGAGACGAAGTAGTTAAGATTGTCATTAAATATATAAAAAATCAGGAAAAACATCATTTAGATAAAACTGTGATTGATGAATATGAATTGATCTCCATTAAAGAATAAGGGATTTATCCTGATATAATAAATTGATTCAGCGCTGGGATTTATTCCATCGCTATTGGGGTTATTGCAGGTTTCCATTAAAAATGCGAACATCTGAAGGAGTTCGCTGAGGTACACAACGGTTTTGCTATGCCCAGTAAGGGATTATGTAGCACTTCCGTTTCAATTTATA
>JACKQG010000377.1_pt1 | contig 65487 bp, 42 predicted proteins | sample 8237621 | NCBI WGS metagenome assembly JACKQG01 (sample SAMN15677084, study PRJNA649215) | marine metagenome | biome: marine; feature: Black Sea; material: saline water; isolation source: suspended particulate matter (SPM) from the Black Sea western gyre | collected 2013-06-09/2013-06-10 | depth... | reverse complement strand
AGCTTGGAGTTCTCTCTACTGAAAAAAGAGATTTGATTTCAAAAGTGTGTGATGAAATATTGGAAGGAAAACATGATGAGCAATTTCCTTTAGTAGTATGGCAAACAGGGAGCGGAACACAATCCAATATGAATACAAATGAAGTAATTGCAAACAGGGCTCATGTTATAAATGGGGGAAGCTTGGAGGATGCTGCAAAATTAATTCACCCAAATGATGATGTAAATAAATCACAAAGCTCGAATGACACCTTCCCTACCGGAATGCATATTGCAGCTTATAAAATGATTATTGAAACTACTATTCCTGGAGTGACTCAACTAAGAAATACTCTTGATGCAAAATCAAAGGAATTTATGAATGTTGTGAAAATTGGTAGAACACACCTAATGGATGCAACTCCTTTAACTTTAGGACAAGAATTTTCTGCTTATGTTTCTCAATTAGATCACGGATTAAAAGCATTGAACAATACACTTACTCACCTAAGTGAACTTGCACTTGGAGGAACTGCAGTAGGAACAGGAATTAATACTCCTGAAGGATATTCCAAACTTGTAGCAAAATATATTGCAGATTTTACAGAACTACCTTTTATAACTGCAGATAATAAATTTGAAGCACTTGCCGCTCATGATGCAATTGTTGAAAGCCATGGAGCATTAAAACAATTGGCAGTTTCTTTAAATAAAATTGCTAATGATATTCGTTTATTGGCATCAGGACCAAGAAGTGGAATTGGAGAAATTATTATTCCAGCAAATGAGCCAGGATCTTCCATTATGCCAGGAAAAGTAAACCCAACACAAGCTGAGGCAATGACTATGGTTTGTGCACAAGTAATGGGTAATGATACTGCAATTTCTGTTGGAGGAATGCAAGGACATTACGAACTGAATGTATTTAAGCCAGTTATGGCTACCAACTTTTTACAATCAGCACGATTAATTGGTGATGCTTGTGTTTCCTTTGATGAAAATTGTGCAAGTGGAATAGAAGCAAACTATGATAATTTAAAGAAAAATTTAGACAACTCTTTAATGTTAGTTACTGCATTGAACACTAAAATTGGGTATGAAAAAGCAGCTAAAATTGCAAAAACTGCTCACCAAAACGGAACAACCCTAAAAGAAGAAAGTATAAACTTGGGCTACCTAACTGCAGAGGAATTTGATGAGTGGGTAAAACCTGAAGATATGTGTTAATAGAATAAAGGCAATAACTTTTTATATGGCTAAATATATTGACAAAGAGATGAGATTAATAAACACGAACATTCCCATGGTGATGGACATTCGCATAGTCATTAATAAACTATTCCTTAATCGTTTTTAAATAAAGATTTTCTACTTTTTTTCTTGCCCACTGGGTTTTTCTTAAAAACTTAAGGCTCGATTTTATTGAAGGATTATTCGTAAAACAATTGATATTGATTTCATAACCTAATTCCTCCCAACCATATTCATCCACCAAGTATTCAAGGATATCAATTAACCGTATTCCGTGTAAAGGATTGTTAGGTTGAGTATTTTCAGATTTTGTTTTATCAGTCATATTAATTAGATTTTAGAACCCACCCCCTCCAAGGAGGGGAGTTTTTTGTCTATTTTTTTACCTTCTATTATTTCGGTTATTATTACCTCCAGCAGCATTCCTTTTTTTCTTTCTGTTGGCAAAAAACTCTTGTCTTTTTCTGTTTTTTTCTTTCTCAAACTCTTTCTTCTGCTGAGCATTCATAGGGTTATCCGTTTGCGGAAAAGGATGATTTTTTATTGCTGTAATTTTTTGCTTTATTAGTTTCTCAATATCACGAGCATAAACATTTTCTTCTGGCTCACAAATTGAAATTGAAAGTCCTTGCTCTCCTGCTCTACCACATCTTCCTATCCTGTGCACATAAGTTTCTGGCTCATTAGGAATGTCATAATTAAGCACATAAGTTAGTTTGTCAATATCAATCCCTCTTGCAGCAATATCAGTAGCAACTAATACCCTTATCGTATTATTTTTAAACGATTCTAATGCCTTTTGCCTTTGAGGTTGCGACTTATCTCCATGAATGGCAGCCGACTGAATATTATTCTTTTTCAGATTACGCACTATCCTATCTGCACCATGTTTGGTTCTGGAAAACACCAGGATTTGTTTAATCTCTTTATTCTTTAAAATATGAAAAAGCAGGGCCTTCTTATCATGCTTATTCGTATAATAAATAGATTGCTGTATTGTTTCGGCAGTTGTAGAAACCTGATGAACCGCTACCTTTTTAGGATTATACAAAATAGTATTGGAAAGCTTAAGAATATTATTTGGCATAGTAGCTGAGAAAAATAAAGATTGTCTCTTTTTTGGAAGCTTTTCTAATAGTTTTTTAATGTCATGAATAAAACCCATATCCAACATTCTATCTGCTTCATCCAACACAAAATAACCAACATCTTTTAAGGAAATATAGCCCTGCCCCATCAAATCCAACAACCTACCAGGAGTGGCAATTAATACATCTACTCCATCATTTAATCTTTTAACTTGTTTCATCTGTTTTACTCCACCAAAAATAACCGTGTTTTTTATTCCATTATATTTAGAATAAGCAGTAAAATTCTCAGCAATTTGTATGGCCAATTCTCTTGTTGGGGTAACCACCAAAGCTCTTATTTTTGTTTTACTTTGGCTCTCCTTTTCCTTTACTAAATGATGTAAAATAGGCAAAGCAAATGCAGCTGTTTTTCCTGTTCCTGTTTGTGCAGTTCCAAGCACATCATTATTCTTTAGGATTAAAGGAATGGCTTGCGCTTGTATGGCAGTTGGCTCAGTATAATTCTGATCGGCTACTGCTTTTAATAAAGTAGGGTGTAAGTTTAAATCTTCAAATTTCATAGGGTACTCCTTTTGTGGAATTGTTTTTTGCAAAGTTAGGATAATTTTAAAGTAGATATGAGTATTTAGCTATGAGTGTTTAGACAGGAAATTTGATCTTAGTCTATTATCTAAAAGCGGAGCGGTCTAGCATCTAAAGTCTAAGTCCTACTCCCCACAACCTTGTATGTAAAGAATTTCAAAGGATTGAACCATAAGAATATTACCACTCAAAGTTCCTGTCATTTTGCATTCCATAGGGAAATATTCCATCTCGCAAACTGCTAGGTAGAGCTCCACTAATTCTTCCATATTCTCATTTGGAAACTCCATTTCATATTCTTCAAGTGTTTGTTCATCTTTAAAAATATGTTGTCCCTCTCCATATACCCACCAGCCTGTATAGGAATTAACTGACTCCGAACTTATTGTTCTAACTGGGATAGGAATAATTTCATCTTGTTGTTCTATACTTTTAAGAGTAGTGCAAGAGGTAATAAAAAGTATAGAAACAAATAATAAAAATTTGTCATGTTGAGCGTAAGTCGAATTGATGTTTAATCGGCAAAGCCAAACATCTCTAAAACCGAGATACTTCATTACATTCAGTATGACAGATGTTTCTTTCTTTTGTTTTCTATTTTCTATCTTATCTTTCATCACTTTTCTAATTTCTAACAACTACAAACTAGCAACCAATAACTATCTTACTTTTTATAAAAATTCATTTCATCCGTATATTTCCAAGCTTTTTCTGGCATCAAATAAGAGATGTCTTTTCCTTCTTTAATCGAATTTCTGATGAATGAAGCCGATATTTCCATTTGAGGAACTCCTTTAATAAGATGAATGTTTTCATGCGAACCCTCCACTTCATAGCCATGCCTTGGGTACACATACACAGAATAATCTGCTAAAATCTGTTCAAAATTTTTCCACTTATGAAAATTCTGCAAATTATCTGCTCCCATAATTATTGCATACTCATGCTCTGGGTGTTGTTCTTTCAACCTAACTAAAGTATCAATAGTGTAAGAGGGTTGTGGCATATTAAATTCAACATCCGAAACAGCTAAATTTTCAATATCTTCTAATTCTGCTCTTATAATTTGCAACCTATGGTTTTGATCCAATAAAGTCCTTTTTTGTTTCAAAGGATTTTGAGGAGAAACTACAAATAACACCTTTTCTAAGTCAGAAAACTCTGCTAAATAGGAGGCAATAATTTTATGCCCCACATGCATAGGATTAAAACTACCAAAAAACAGACCTATCTTCATATTTATGACTTAATAAAATTTGTGATTACATCTTGAGTTTCCTCACAAGCTATCTCAAAATCATCATTTAGTATAACTGCATCAAACTCCTGATTTTGTGCTATTTCCTCTGCTGCTTTATCCAATCTTTTTTGTAAACTCTCATCTGATTCTGATCCTCTTCCAATTAATCGTTCTGCCAAAACCTCTATAGATGGTGGCATAATAAAAATAGATAAACACTCCTTAGGATATTGCTTTTTAATATTTAATCCACCTACTACATCTACATCAAAAATTACAGTTTTCCCTTCATTCCAAATTCTTTCTACTTCCGATTTTAGGGTTCCGTAATACTGGTTTTCATATACCTGTTCCCATTCTAAGAACGCATCTTCTTTTATTTTATTCTGGAAACCCTCTATTCCTAAAAAATGATAATCCTTTCCATCTATTTCATTTTCTCTTTTTTCACGGCTACAAGCTGAAACAGAAAAAGAAAGTTCATCCATACTTTTAAGTAAATAATGAACAATGGAAGTTTTTCCTGCTCCTGAGGGTGCTGATATAACAATGAGTTTTCCCACTACAGAATGTTTAATAATTGCTCCTTAATTTTTTCTAACTCATCTTTCATTTGCACTACAATTTTTTGCATTCCTGCATCTGATGATTTAGACCCAATTGTATTTATTTCTCTACCTATTTCTTGTCCAATGAAACCTAGTTTCTTTCCGTTTGGGGAATCAGTTTTCATAGTCTCAATAAAGTAGTTTAAATGAGCATCTAACCTTACTTGTTCTTCTGTTATATCTTGTTTTTCTAAGTAATAGATTAACTCCTGTTCAAACCTGTTTTCATCTATGTTCTTAGTGTCAATCTCAGTAAGTTTCTCGGCAAGGCTTTGTTTTACCTTTTCAATTCTTGCTTTTGCAAAAGGGGCTACTTCAACCAATAAAGTGGCTAGTTTGTTAATCCTTTCCGTAATATCTTCTTCTAATTTTTTTCCTTCATCCAATCGGAATTGAAGGATATTAGCAATTGCAGTATCTACTCCTTTGGCTATTTCATCCCACTCATTTTCATCTGCTTTCTCTTCACCTTTTACCAACACTTCTGGCATTTTTAATAAGCTTGGCATAATGTCCTTACTGTTTAAGTTTAGGTCATTAGTTACTAACTTAATCTGAGAAAAATACTCTTTTATCAACTCAGTATTTAAAGTATACTTAGCATTGGATTCTGAAGATTCCCTCCAAATAGAAAGTTCAATTTTCCCTCTTTTTAGTTTTTCAGAAAGTAATTTTCTTAGCCCTATTTCCTTATCTCTATAAATAGATGACATCTTTACATTGGCATCTATTTGTTTTGAATTAAGCGACCTTACTTCAATAGTAAAGTTAGCATTTGTTAGGTTTAGCTCGGCTTTTCCATAGCCTGTCATTGATTGAATCATCAGAAAAATATTTTTTGCAAATTTAAGAAAGTTTCTGCTTTCTGTCCTTTAAGGAACGAACACTTACCAAATACACACCAACAAAAATGATAATTGCTGAAACAACTTTGTTTTGTGTAACAAAATCGCTACCAAGATAAATTGCAACTATGGTTGCTAAAATTGGTTGGGAGTAAATGTACATACTAACTACTGATGGTCTTAGGTTTTTTAATGCTGCAGAATTTAGCATATAAGCCAAATAAGTAGTTGCAATAACTACAAACAGAATCTCATATATAATAGTAACTGGCAACTCATTGAACTTAACATTAAGTAAGCCGTCTAACCCAAACGGAATTACATAAATCGTTCCAAAAGTAAAAACAGCCGTCATTACAGTTATAGGATTGTATTTTTGCATCAGAGGTTTAACAACTACTAAAAAAACAGCATAAGATGCTGCATTTATCAAAATGAAGAAATTCCCTAACATATGATCAGGATTTAAGGAAAGTACTGAGCCATTAAGTATCAAAGTTGATGCGCCAATAATTCCTAAAATGATTCCTATTGCCTTTCTTAAAGTAATTTTTTCTCCAAGTATAAAATAGGACATTACAAGCACCATTATAGGGTTTGAGGTCATGATGATAGAAGCATTAATTGGGGTAGTCATATTAAGCCCTTTAAAAAATAACAACTGATTAAGAGCCACACCAAATACCCCTGCAACAGCTGCTCTTACAAGATCTTTACGCTCCATTTTTTCACGAACAAAAAGCAAATAAGTAAGCCAAAAGAGCAATACAGCACCAACAGCACGCATCAAAATAAATGCAAACGGACTCACAAAATCAGGCATTACATCCTTAGCAAAAGTGTAAGTTAATGCATAAATGAAGTTTGCAAAAAAGATAGAAATATGTGAAAATACCTTCCCTCCCATTTTTAATTTATTTTGATGGCAAAAGTAGGTTTTTATGTAGTAATAAATCCTAAATTTGCTCACTAAGAAATGAGATATTAATCATAAAAATTCGCAATGAAATTCGGAACTAAAACCATACATGCAGGGCAAGAAGCTGACCCTACTACAGGAGCAGTAATGACGCCTATCTACCAAACCTCAACTTATATACAAGCCTCTCCTGGCGATCATAAAGGATATGAATATTCCCGTACTGGAAACCCAACAAGAAGTGCTTTGGAAAAAAACTTGGCGGCTTTGGAAAACGGTACGCATGGTTTGTGTTTTGGTTCTGGACTTGGAGCAATTGATGCTATCATTAAACTACTTTCCCCTGGTGATGAGGTAATTTCTACTAATGACTTGTACGGAGGTACTTACCGTATTTTTACTAAGATATTTGAATTCTATGGCATCAAATTTCATTTTATTGGCATGGATAATGCGGATAAAGTAGAATCCTATATCAATGAAAATACAAAAATGATTTGGGCAGAAACACCAACCAACCCAATGCTAAACATTATTGATATTGAGAGTTTAGGAACCATCTCCAAAAAGCACAACCTTATTTTTGTGGTGGATAATACTTTTGCTACTCCTTATTTACAAAGGCCTTTGGATTTAGGGGCTGATATTGTTATGCACTCACTTACTAAATACATGGGTGGTCATTCTGATGTAGTGATGGGGGCAGCAATCTGTAAAGATGATGCTCTTGCTGAAAGATTATATTTTATACAAAATTCCTGTGGTGCTGTTCCTGGTCCTATGGATTCTTTCCTAGTATTAAGAGGAATAAAAACTTTACACCTTAGGATGCAAAGACATTGCGAAAACGGAAAAGTGATTGCAAACTTCTTAAAGTCTCATCCTAAAGTTGGTGAGGTATACTGGCCAGGCTTTGAATCTCATCCTAATCATGATATTGCAAAAAAACAAATGGATGACTTTGGTGGAATGGTATCCTTTAACTTAAAAGGGAATAAATTGGAAGATGCTGTTACTGTGGTTTCTAATACGCACTACTTCACTTTAGCTGAAAGTTTAGGAGGTGTTGAATCATTATGTGGGCACCCTGCATCTATGACCCATGCTGCAATTCCTAAAGAGGAAAGAGAAAAAACAGGGGTGGTTGATTCTTTAATAAGATTGAGTGTTGGAGTAGAAGATATTGATGACTTAATCTCTGATTTAGAAACTGCTTTAGGAAAACTTTAAATTGCAAAAAGCTGCACTCATAACAGGGACAGGAGGCGGAATTGGTAAAGTAGTTGCTGAACTTCTTCTTAAAAATGACTTTGATGTTTATGGCTATTCCCGTACCAATAAAATTCAGCACCCTAACTTTACTTTTACTAAAATTGATTTAAGTGACTTAGCTCAAGTAAATAATTTAGTATTCCCTACTTTTAATATTGATAATGAGGTATTGCTTATAAATAATGCCGCAACAATTGGCACTATTGTTCCTTTTGATAAAAAACAAACTAGTGATATTATTAAGGAATACAATCTTAACTTAGTTGCTCCTACTATATTATGTAGGAAATTTATTACCACTTATCCTGATGATAAAAAACTACTCATTAATATTGGCTCAGGGGCTGCCAATAAGGCAATTGCTTCTTGGAGTACTTATTGCGCTACTAAGTCTGCACTAGATATGCTTACCCAGGTAATTGCTGAGGAAAAACATAAAAACCTAACTGTATTTTCTGTTCACCCAGGGGTAGTAGATACTAATATGCAGTTACAAATTAGGAATTCTGACCCCAAAAACTTCCCGCTTTTAAGCAAATTTGCAGACTATTACAGCCAAAATGAACTTGAAAGCACTAAAATAGTTGCCCAAAAGTTGTTGTATATTATCCAAAATACCAGCCGTTTTGAGCAAAATATACTATCAATTAGAGATGTTAGCTTAAATTAGTACTTATTAAGTTGTTTTACACTAATTTTTCGTTTTACATATTGATTATCAGTTAATTATAACACCTTACAATTCTTAACATTTTCATGTTTAAAAAGCCGTCCATTTTACCGCTTTGATTATCAAATACTTGTATGTATTGTATTGATTTTTAGTTATTTAAAACTATGATATTTATACAAAATAATTGAGGAGGCAAAAACTAACTTTTAAAAGATTTTTTATACAACTTTTTAGTTTCAAGCAAATTATGTTCTAAGTTTGGCATCAGTATTAACCAAATTATTTTTTATTATGGACAATGTATTTAAGTACTTTAACGGTTTTTTTAAAGGTTTGACTGGTCTTATTATGACTGTGTTAGGGCTTGGTATTGCAGTTGAAATCCTTTTTGGAGGAGGTGCAATGTTTGGAATGACTGTTATTGACAATGTGATGGCAGTAATCAATGGTCTTGGAGGAGCAGGTTTTGCAGGGCTAGTTGGTTTAATGGTTTTATTTTCTCTTTTAAACGGAAAATAAAATTAACTATTAGTATATAAAATAGCCCTGCATCTAGCAGGGCTATTTTATTTTAACAACAAACTTTGTAAATTAATAATTATAGTTTAAGTTTGAAAACTATTTAAAAACTAAGAACTATGGAAAAGTTATTTGAGCAAATCACTAAATTACTTAAAAAAATCATCTCTTTAGCCCTTTATTTTCTTTGTTTAGGGGTTATTGTTCAACTTTTAATTGACGATAAACTTTTAGGATGGGATCCTATTGGGAACATTCAAGATGCAGGGCCTTCTTTTATTGGAGTAATCGCATTAGTAGTTTTATATTTGTTATTCCGAAAAAAAGAATAACTAATTAGTGTGCTTCTAACCAATTATCTCCTGTACCCAAATCCACAATAAGGGGGACGCTTAATTCTACTGCTTGTTCCATCTTCTCTTTTACAAGGGCTTTTAATTCTTCTGATTCAGAATTATGCATATCAAAAACTAATTCATCATGCACTTGCAATAGCATTTTCGATTTCATTTGCATTTGCTCCATTTCCAATTGAATATCAATCATTGCTTTTTTGATAATATCAGCTGCTGACCCTTGAATAGGTGCATTTATTGCATTTCTTTCAGCCATTGCTCTAAGCATGCCGTTTCTAGAATTAATCTCCTTCAAATACCTTCTTCTTCCTAGTATGGTTTCCACAAATTCATTCTCTCTTGCTTTGTCAATAGAGAAATTCATATATTCTTTTACTTTAGGAAATTCTTGAAAATACTCATCAATTATTTCCTTTGCCTCTGTACGACTAACCCCAATATTTTGAGAAAGTCCGAAAGCTGAGATTCCATAAATAATTCCAAAATTTACTGATTTTGCCTTTGAACGCATATTTCTATCCACATCCTTAACATCAACTTTAAAAACTTTTGCGGCAGTAGCAGTATGAATATCAACACCATTATTAAAAGCCGTAAGCATCCCCTCATCTTTACTTAATGAGGCCATTATTCTTAGTTCAATTTGAGAATAATCAGCAGCCATTAAAGTGTAATTTTCATCTCTTGGCACAAAGGCCTCTCTTGTTTTTCTTCCTCTTTTAGTCCTTATTGGAATGTTTTGCAAATTAGGATTAATAGAACTCAATCTTCCAGTAGATGCTACTGATTGATTAAAAGTAGTGTGAATTCTTTTAGTTTTCTCACTGATTAATTCTGGCAATGCAAGAATATAGGTAGAAAGCAATTTTTTAATTTCTCTATACTCTAATATTTGCTTAATAATTGGATGCTTGTCTTTTAATTTTAATAGCGTTTCTTCTGATGTGGAATACTGCCCTGATTTTGTCTTTTTCGCCTTTTTAGAGAGTTTCATTTTTTCAAACAAAACTTCTCCTAATTGTTTTGGTGAGGCAATATTAAAATCTTCTCCAGATAATTTATTTATTTCTTTTGAGATTTTCTCTATTTCATCTGATAAAATTAAAGCGTAATCAGCCAGCATTTTATCATCTATCTTAAACCCCTGCATTTCCATTTTAGACAATACTTTTACAAGAGGCATTTCAATTTCTTCAAAAAGTTTATTAACTTTTACATCATTCATTTGTTTGTTAAATATAGAATGGATTTGCCAAATAGCATCTGTTTGCTGATTGTAAAAATTAGATAAATCATTCTTTTCTAAATCCAAAATTTCTTTTTTCAATTTTCCTTTCCCAATCAAATCCTCCAAAGTACTAATGCTGTAATGCAAATGATTTTCCGTTAGAATACTTAAATCATGCCGCATATCAGGGTGTAAAAGATAATGGGAAATGCCAATATCAGAAAGTTGGGCTTTTACTTGGATGTTGTTTCGGGCTAGTACTTTTATCTGAAATTTTAAATCATTTCCAATAAGTATAACACTTTCATTTTCTAATAAAGGTCTGAGTAAATTAGACAACTCTTTTTCAGGTAGAAAAATAAAAAACGAATGTTCTTTTTCACAGCAGATGGATACCCCTAGAATCTTAGCATCTAAAAAATTGGAAGTAGTGCAACAAAGCCCAATAGCAAATTTTTGTTTTGCAGAAAATGACGCCAACACTTTATTGGCTTCATCAATAGTAGTAATCAATTTGTAATTATTGGGAATTGATTTTGGCTCTTTTAGCACACTCTCTGTTGATGAAAAAAGATCCATTTGCCCTCCATCTCTCTGAACTTTTTCTTCTGTTTCTACTGTTACTTTTTTTTCTTGTGTATTGGATTTAGAGGCCAAAACTCTCGGCAAGAGTGCACGGAATTCTAATTCTTCAAAAAGAGATTTTATAGCTTCTTCATCTTTTGCTTCAACCCTTAAATCTTCTGCATCAAATTCAATTGGCACATCCGTAATAATGGTGACTAACTGTTTGGATTGCAGGCCAATATCTTTTGCCGTTTCTACCTTCTCTTTCATTTTTCCTTTCAACTTATCTGTATTTTCAAATAAGCCTTCCATGCTTCCGTATTCAGCAATAAATTTCTGGGCAGTTTTTTTTCCAACTCCAGGAATTCCAGGGATATTATCAGCAGTATCGCCCATCATTCCTAAAAAGTCAATTACTTGATCTACTCTTTGTATATCAAACTTTTCCAATACTTCAGGGATTCCCCAAACAGCAGTTGGCTGCCATTTATTTCCTGGGCGGTACATAAATATATTTTCAGTAACCAGTTGCGCAAAATCTTTGTCTGAGGTCATCATAAAAACTTGAAAATCTTCCTTTTCCGCTTTTTTTGCTAAAGTACCAATTACATCATCTGCTTCAAATCCATCTTTATACAATTTTGGAATTTTCATTGCTTCCAATAATTTATCAATATAAGGCAATGCTTCACTTATTCCTTCTGGCATTGCTTCTCTGTGGGCTTTATATTCTGGAAAATCTATGTGCCTTTGGGTTGGTTTTTTAGTGTCGAAAACAACCGCTAAATGAGATGGATTTTGTTTGTTGATTACCTCAATTAAGGAGTTTGTAAAACCAAAGATAGCAGAAGTATTTAGTCCTTTTGAATTGATTCTTGGGTTTTTAATAAATGCAAAATATGCTCTATAAATTAAAGCAAAGGCATCAATTAAAAATAATTTTTTTGGCTTTGACATATCTAAGGTAAAAATACAATTTAATACGCTAAATAAAGAAGTAAATTATTATTTTTATTGCTTCAAATATTACTAATGAACAGCTCAAGCAAAAAAGAACTTTTTTCCATTTTATTTATTCCTTTTACCTTTTTAATCCTCATGTGGGCTGTAAAGATTATTGAAATGAATTTTAAAATCTCTTTTGTGCAATTTGGAGTATTTCCTCAAACTGCAAGCGGATTAAAAGGTATTCTTTTTTCACCTTTTATTCATAGAGATTTTACTCATCTAATTAATAATTCTTATCCTATTTTAATTTTAGGAGGTATGTTATTTGCTTTTTATAAAAAAATCGCACCTCAACTTTTAGCTTGGCTCTTTTTTATCTCTGGTTTTTGGCTTTGGATTATTGGGCGACCATCATTTCACATTGGGGCAAGTGGCATTATTTATGCTTTAGCTTCTTTTTTATTTGTAAGTGGCATCATCCGAAAAAACCCAAGATTATCAGCAGTATCTATGGTAATTATTTTCTTGTATGGCTCAATGATATGGGGCGTACTTCCAACAAAAGAAGGCGTATCATGGGAAGGGCATTTAGCAGGAATGATGGCGGGAATTATAGTTGCTTTATTCTACAAAAATGAAGGTCCTGAACGCAAAAAATACCAATGGGAAATAGAAGAAGAATTAGAAAAAGAAAGAGGTGAAAATACCGAGATAAATATTAATTATTTTTACAAAGAAGATGATTAATCTTCTGTTTTAATTACGCCCCAATTAGATTTGTGCCAAATTCTTTCGTGCAAATAATATAAAATTATTTTGGAGATTAGTTCTATCGAAAATATGGAAAGAGCTATTTTAATTGCTCCTTGAGTTGTTCCGTCTTTAAAATAAGAGACTATCATAACAAGCAATATAGTATCCATAGCACCAACAAATCTCCAACTAAGAGTCTTTAATAAGTGCCTTTTTTGATCTCCTAGTTTCCAATCAAAAGAATACCAAGCTCTTTCATGAAAATAATATAAAACTGTTTTGCTAATTATTTCTAAAATAGCAATTAAAAATCCTTTTTCAATCGAACTTGTAAAAAATGTACTAATAATAAATGTATCAATTGAACCAACAATACGCCATGTAATTGTTTTTGCAATATGCCTCTTTCTTTCTACTTTTGGTTTAATTATCTTAGCAGAAGGTTCGCTCATTTCTTGTTTTTTTGCAATGATAAACAAATTTTAGAATATTCTTCTTAAAAAAGAAAAATCAAAAACTCTGTAATTACCCCTACTACAAATCCCAAATAAACCTGTTTAAGATTATGTGCTTTTTCATTAATTCTAGAAAACCCAACTAATCCTGCACAAAATATGATAGTAATTATTAAATTAATATCTCCTCCAAATAAATAATGTATTGCCAAAAAAGCACCTATAACTCCACCAATTCCTAACATGTGTAAGGAAATTTTCCAGAAATTAGACACAATAGCTGAAAGGAACAAAATGAGCATGGCTCCAAGCAAAAGTTGAATTATTACATAGTGAATATGTATCGCATCAAAAAGGCGAAAAAGGAGATAATACGATCCTATTGCAAGAAGCAAAGGCCACCTTCTTTCCTTCCTGTTTTCCATATAAATGGAGGTTACTACTTTGAACTTTTTAAGTATTAATACGCTAAAAACAGGGAGTAAAAAAGTAAAGATTATAGTCAGTTTTAATATTTGTGTTTTTTGTGAAATATTCATAAACTCAGAAAGAAAAGGAGTGAATGTAAATAAGAGAAATATAGCGTAAGTTGGCATTAAAATGGGGTGGAAGACAAAAGAAAATATTTTAGAAATTCGCATTATAAAACTCTTCTTAATCTGGCAACAGGAATATGGAGTTGTTCCCTGTATTTTGCTACTGTTCTTCTAGCAATATGATACTCTTGTTTCCCTAGAAGTGTCGCCAATTTTTCATCATTTAGTGGTTGTTTTTTATCTTCTGTTTCCAAAATTTCTTTTAAAGTTTTCTTTATTTCTTTGTTTGAGATTTCTGTTCCATCTTCTTTTCTGTATGCTTCAGAAAAAAGTTCTTTCAAGAGAAAAGTTCCAAAAAATGTTTCTACATACTTGCTATTGCTAACCCTTGAAATAGTAGAAATGTCCATATTTACTTTTTGGGCAATATCCATCAATATCATTGGTTTTAAATCTTTTTCATCTCCACTAGTAAAATAGTCATGCTGAAATTCTAAAATAGCTAACATCACATTTTGCAGGGTGTTTTCTCTTTGCTTGATGGCATCTACAAACCATTGTGCCGATTCAATTTTTTGTTTTATAAAATCTTTCGTATCTTTATCTTTGGTTTCTACAAGCATTTTTTCGTATTGTTTGTTTACAAAAACTTGTCGATTATTACTTTTATTTAACTTCAAATTTAGCTTTCCATTATAGTCAGAAACAGAAAAATCAGGTATAATATAATTTGTTATTTCAGCAGAATTAGAAAACAAACTTCCTGGATTTGGATTTAGTTTTCCTACCTCCAGATAAACTGTTTTTAATTGGCGTTCTGTTATTTCACTATTTCTTAAAATGGCTTTGAAATTCTTTTTACTAAAAGGATCATAAAAGTTTTGCAAAACATCAATTGTATTTTTTATCACATTTGTTTGTTCTTTTGCAAGTAATTGTAGAATCAGGCACTCCTTTAAATTTCTGGCACCAATTCCTTTTGGTTCTAGAGTTTGGATCTTTTGCAGAACTTTCTCTAATTCTTTTTCCAAAACTTCCAAATCCTGATTTAACAAAAGATCATTTTCTATAATATACAAATCTCTTGTTAGATAACCATTATCATCTAGGTAACCAATTAGATACTCAGCCAAATCATACTCTCTTTCGTCCAAATTTAATAATGACAGTTGCTTTAAAAGAGAGTCGTAAAGTGTTTGCTCTTTTTCAGGAATTGGAGGGGGCAAAAAATCAGGATTGTTTCTTTTGTAGTAGCTTTGTTCTTGTAGAGAATCCGATTCTTCTTCCTCTATAATCTCCTCTTCCAAAGCAGGATTTTTTTCTAATTCTTCTTCAATTCTACTTTCTAATGAAGTTAACGGAATTTGCAAAAGCCCCAAAAACTGAATTTGTTTTGGGGATAATTTTAATTTCTGATTTTGTTGTAATCTTTGCTTGTTCATTAAAATTCAGCATTCTGTGGCGTTCTTGGAAAGGGAATTACATCTCTGATATTTTTCATTCCTGTTACAAACATAACCAACCTTTCAAAACCTAAACCAAAGCCAGAATGCACACAAGTTCCAAATTTTCTTGTTTCCAGATACCACCATAACTCTTTTTTATCTACATCCATTTCGTCCATCCTTTTTTCTAAAAGTTCTAAGTTTTCTTCTCTTTGAGAGCCTCCAATAATTTCTCCAATAAGTGGAAAAAGAATATCCATTGCCCTAACGGTTTCCCCATCTTTGTTTTGCTTCATGTAAAAAGCCTTTATTCCTTTTGGGTAATCAGTAATAATTACTGGTTTTTTGAATTTCTTTTCTACCAAATACCTTTCGTGTTCGGACTGCAAATCAGAACCAAATCCTTCAATAATATATTGGAACTTTTTCTTTTTATTGGGTTTGGAGTTGCGTAAAATATCAATCGCCTCTCTATAAGTTAATCTATGAAAATTATTTTCAATTACAAATTGAAGCCGCTCTAAAAGTCCCATTTCTGATCGTTCTTCTTTTTTTAAATTCTTTTCTTGATCTTCTAATCTGTTATCTAAAAAGCGCAAATCATCCGCATTATTATCAATGCAATATTGAATACAGAATTTTAAAAATTCCTCTGCTAAATTCATATTATCATCCAAATCAGCAAAAGCAACTTCTGGTTCTATCATCCAAAATTCCGACAAATGCCTTGATGTATTAGAGTTTTCTGCTCTAAAAGTTGGTCCAAAAGTATATACTTGCCCTAATGCCAAAGCCGCCAATTCTGCTTCTAGCTGCCCAGAAACTGTAAGGTTGGTTTTGCTTCCAAAAAAATCTTTAGAATAATCAACTTCTCCATTTTCATTTTTTGGAATATTGCTTAAATCAAAATTAGTAACCCCAAACATTTCTCCTGCACCTTCCGCATCTGCTCCTGTAATAATAGGGGTGTGTAAATTGAAAAAACCTTTATCGTTAAAAAATTTGTGAACAGCAAAAGTAAGAGCATGTCGCAATCTAAACACAGCCGAAAAAGTGTTTGTTCTAAATCGTAAATGTGCCTTTTCTCTTAAAAATTCTAAAGAGTGCTTTTTAGGCTGCAAAGGATACTCATCTGCATCAGCACTACCAAGAATTTCTATTTTATTAGCTAATATTTCAACCGCTTGTCCGCTACCTTTTGATTCTACCAAATTTCCTTCTGCAGCAATGCATGATCCAGTAGTTATTTGCTTAATTAATTCTTCTGAAAAATTTTCCCCTTCTGCTACAATTTGAATGTTACTAATAGTAGAGCCATCATTTAAGGCAATAAAGAAAACATGTTTGCTACCCCTTTTAGTTCTTACCCAGCCTTTTATTTTTACTTCTTGATTTTCGCCTTTTGCTTTTAGAATTTCTTTTATTTTCATTCTTTTTAAAATTAATTTTCTTTTCTACAAAGGTAATAATTTGGATTTTTAAATAGCAAATAAGAAAAAAATAATGTTTTTGATAAGATTTCCTATCTTTGCCTAATTTACATGCCTTTTTATTTATAAGATGAATAAGTACAAACAGGGAGATTTATTACAAATCATTAATTCGCCAAGCGATTTAAGGAAATTGAGAAAAAATCAATTACCTAAATTAAGCAAGCAACTTAGGCAATATATTATTGATATTGTTTCCGAAAATGGCGGACATTTAGGGGCAAGTTTGGGAGTAGTGGAACTTACTATTGCACTTCATTATGTATTTAATACCCCAAAAGACCAATTAGTTTGGGATGTTGGACATCAGGCATACGGACATAAAATACTTACTGAAAGAAAGGATAACTTTCATACTAACAGGGTTTATAAAGGAATTAGCGGTTTTCCAAAAAGAAGCGAGAGTAAATATGATACTTTTGGAACAGGACATTCTTCTACTTCCATTTCGGCAGCACTAGGCATGGCAGTTGCTTCAAAACAAAAAGGCGACAAAGATAAACAGCATATTGCAATAATTGGAGATGGTTCTATGACGGCAGGAATGGCTTTTGAGGGGTTAAATCATGCAGGGGCAGAAAACTCTAATTTGTTGGTTATTTTGAATGACAATTGCATGTCTATTGACCCAGCAGTTGGGGCATTGAAAGAATACTTAACCGATATTTCTACATCTAAAACTTATAATAAAGCAAAAAACAAAATTTGGCGGATTTTAGGGAAAATAAGTCAATTTGGACCCAACGCCCAAAAGGTGGCTCAAAAAGTAGAAAGAGCTATAAAATCAACACTTCTTGGAGAAAGTAATTATTTTGAATCTTTGAATTTTAGATATTTTGGACCTATTGATGGGCATGATGTAAAGCATTTGGCTACTGTTTTGAAAGATTTGAAAAATATTCCAGGTCCTAAAATTTTACATTGCCTTACTAAAAAGGGGAAAGGATATAATCCTGCAGAAAAGGGTTGTGCAACTAAGTGGCATGCACCAGGACTTTTTGAAAAAGATACCGGAAAAATAATAATGCAAAAAAGCAAAAAAGATGCTCCAATAAAATATCAGCAAGTATTTGGGGAAAGCATTATTGAACTGGCAAAAAAGAATGAAAAAATTGTTGGGGTAAGCCCAGCCATGCTAAGTGGAAGTTCTTTGAATTTGATGATGCAAGCAATGCCAGAAAGAACTTTTGATGTGGGAATTGCCGAACAACATGCAGTTACTTTTTCGGCTGGAATGGCCACACAAGGATTAATCCCTTTTTGCAATATTTATTCCTCTTTTATGCAAAGAGCTTACGACCAACTTATACATGATGTGGCACTTCAAAATTTGAATGTTGTTTTCTGCCTAGATAGAGGTGGTTTGGTAGGTGCAGATGGCGCTACCCATCATGGAACATATGATATTGCTTATCTTAGGTGTATTCCAAATATGGTGGTTGCTGCTCCAATGAATGAACAGGAATTACGCAATATGATGTACACGGCACAACTACCAAATAAAGGACCTTTTTCTATTCGATACCCAAGAGGAAAAGGCGTAATGGAAAATTGGGAAACACCATTTGAAGAGTTAGAAATTGGAAAGGGGAAAATAATAAATGAAGGAACAGAAATAGCCATTCTAAGCATAGGGCATACTGGAAATTTTGTAATAAATGCTAGAGAGGATTTTAAAAAAATGGACTTAAATATTGCTCATTATGATATGCGTTTTGTAAAACCATTAGATGAGGATTTACTCCATATTATTTTCCAAAAATTTGACAAAATAATTACTATTGAAGATGGCTGTTTACAAGGTGGATTTGGCTCAGCTGTTTTGGAGTTTATGGTAGATAACAACTATAAATCAGAAGTAGTTCGATTGGGCATACCAGATGAATTTATAAACCATGGCACGCAAGAAGAGTTAAGAAACGAATGTGGCTATGATAAAAAAGCCATTGTATCAGCAGTGGAAAAACTAACAGCTAATAAAAAAGTGCCGCTAACGATTTAATCCAACCCTTTCTCAATTATTAAACTTTCACATTGCCGCATTACAACATTATCTTACTTTTGTAAAATGTTAAAATATTTATTAGTTGCTTTTTTCTTTGTTCCTATAATAACTTTTGGACAAACTACCGATAGTTTGCAAACTTATGAAACCTCTCTTTTAGGAGATCAAAGAGTAAAAAATCTTCTTCAAAGGCACATAAATCTAAATAAAGAGAAAGGGGTAATGGGTTGGCGTCTTCAAATTTTCTCAAATACTGATAGAGAAAAAGCACAAGAAGTAAGAACAAGGTTTTTACAAAATTTTCCTGAAATTAGGGCGTATCTAACTCACAAAGCACCATATTTTAAAGTGGTGGTTGGGAATTTTCACACCAAGCTACAAGCCAAAAAAGTACAAAGTGAAATCAGTTCTAAGTTCAGATGCTATATTGTACCTTCTAAAGTAATCATTTTTAAAGATTAAGAAAGTTTTCTTTTAATTTCCTTTTCTTCAAAACCCTCTACAATATCTCCTACTTTTATATCGTTAAATTTATCAATTGAAAGTCCGCATTCAAAACCTTTTGCTACTTCTTTAGCATCTTCTTTAAATCGTTTTAATGAGGATAATTCTCCTGTATAAATAACTACTCCGTCTCTAATAATTCTTACTTTTGAGTTTCGATTTATTTTCCCATCAAGAACCATACAGCCAGCAATAGTTCCAACTTTTGAAATTTTGAATATTTCTCTAATTTCAATACTACAAACAATTTCTTCTTGAATGTCAGGAGAAAGCATCCCCTCCATTGCTTGTTTTAATTCCTCAATGGCTTTGTATATTACCGAATAAAGACGGATATCAATTTGCTCGGTTTCAGCTAATTTCCTTGCTTGAAATGATGGGCGTACCTGAAAACCAATAATTACGGCCTCAGAGGCAGATGCCAACATCACATCTGATTCGGATATTTGCCCCACCGATTTATGGATAATATTCACGCTTATTTCTTCAGTGGTAAGTTTTTCTAAAGAATCAGAAAGTGCCTCAATTGAGCCATCTACATCTCCTTTTACAATTATATTTATCTCCTTAAAATCACCAAGTGCAATTCTTCTTCCAATCTCATCAAGGGTAATGTGTTTTTGTGTTCTAGCTCCTTGCTCTCTTTTAAGCTGCATTCTTTTAGTAGCAATCTTTTTTGCTTCTTGTTCGTCTTGCATTACATTAAAAGTATCACCCGATTGAGGAGCTCCATTAAGCCCCAACAAAACTGCTGGAGATGCTGGCCCTGCTTGAGTAATATTGCTCCCTCTTTCGTCCAAAAGAGCTTTTACTTTTCCACTAAACCCTCCAGAGAGCACATAATCCCCAATCTTTAAAGTTCCATTTTGCACCAAAATAGTAGTAAGATATCCTTTTCCTTTATCTAATGATGCTTCAATTACAGCTCCTGTTGCATCTCTGTTTGGGTTTGCTTTTAAATCCAGCATTTCGGCTTCTAATATTATTTTTTCTAAAAGCTCAGGGATTCCTACACCTGTTTTTGCTGATACATCCTGACTTTGGAATTTTCCTCCCCAATCTTCTACTAAAAGATTCATTTCGGCTAATGCTCCTTTTATCTTTTCAGCATCAGAGGCTTCTCTATCAATTTTATTTATTGCAAAAATAAGCGGAACACCAGCTGCTTGTGCATGACTAATTGCTTCCTTAGTTTGTGGCATAATTCTATCATCAGCAGCAATTACAATTACTACAATATCGGTAACTTTTGCACCCCTTGCTCGCATGGCAGTAAATGCCTCATGGCCAGGAGTATCTAAAAATGAGATTTGTTTCCCATTATCTAAAGTTACTTCATAAGCCCCAATATGCTGAGTAATCCCTCCTGATTCTCCAGCAATTACATTAGTATCTCTAATATAGTCGAGTAAAGAAGTTTTCCCATGATCCACATGTCCCATAATAGTAACAATTGGTGATCTGCTTTGTAAATCTTCTTCTTTATCCTGAACATCCTGAATTGCTTCTTGTACTTCCACTCCAACAAATTCTACCTTAAATCCAAACTCCTCTGCAATAATTTGGATAGTATCGGCCTCCAATCTTTGATTCACAGTTACCATAAGACCAAGCGACATAAGGGCTGAAATAATTTCTGTAACCTGAACATCCATTAAAGTTGCAAGTTCCCCAGCTGTAGCAAATTCAGTAATTTTTATTACCTTATTAGAGGCTTGCAAGTCAGCTGTTTCTTTATCAGCTATTTCCTTATGAGCAATTCTTTTTTCTCTTCTGTTTTTTACTGATGTTTTCTTTCCTCCACCTTGTAGTTTTGCTAAAGTTTCTCTTACTCTTTTTTGAGCTTCTTCCGTATCAACTTCAACTACATTTGATTTTTTCTTTTTGGGTTTCCCGCCCTTAAATCTATCATGATTTACTTTCTTTGTAAGTCGTTTCCTTTTTTTCTTTCCAGCAATACCACCTTCAGATGATGTAGCAACAGGATTTTTCTTTTTTTGTTGGAATTTTCCTAAATCTATTTTTTCTCCAGTTAGCTTTGGAGAATTTAATTTTATCGATTTTGCTTTTATTACATCTTCCTTTTTTTCTTCTTTTTTTGGCTCAGCTTTTGGTTGGACTTTAGGGCTTTCTTCTTTTTTTTCTTTTACCGATTTATTTTTGGACAAATCGATATTCCCCATTGTTTTAAATCCTAATTTTGGTGTTTCTACTTTTATTTTTTCTACCTCATCAGCAGCTAGTTCTTTACTTTCTTGCTCCATTGTTCGCTTGGTAGCAACAATTTTTGCAGCCATTTTTGCTTGCTTTGACATCTGAAATTCAGCAAGAAGTAACTGATAAATATCATCAGATATTTTTGATGTAGGGTTAAATCCATCATGTCCTTTCTCTTGAAGAAAAGATAAAATCCTATCAATTCCTACATTTAACTCTTTTGTAAGCTTATTAAGTCGTATTTTTTTCTCTGACATATTTTCGTTTTAATTAATCTTCTGTTTCAAATTCGCTTTTTAGTACTGACAATACATTCTCTACAGTTTCTATTTCCAAATCAGTTCTTTTTACTAAATCTTCTGCATCCAATTCCAATACACTTTTAGCTGAATCGCATCCAATTGCTTTTAACTCATCAATTATCCACCCTTCAATTTCATCAGAAAATTCTTCAATAGCCACATCATCCATCATCTCATCCATATCTCTGTAAACATCAATTTCATATCCGGTAAGCAGTCCTGCTAATTTGATGTTAAACCCTCCTTTCCCAATAGCCAAAGATACTTGGTCGGGCTGCATATACACATCAGCTGTATTGTTGTCTTCATTAACCTTTATAGAACTCACTTTTGCAGGACTAAGCGAACGCGTAATTAACAGTTGGGTATTTTCAGTGAAGTTGATAACATCAATATTTTCATTTCTAAGTTCACGAACAATACCGTGAATTCTAGAACCCTTCATCCCAACACAAGCTCCAACAGGATCAATTCTATCATCATAAGATTCTACTGCTACTTTTGCTCTTTCACCAGGCATTCTTACTACTTTTTTTATGGTAATTAGTCCATCAAAAACCTCTGGAACTTCTGTTTCAAAAAGTCGCTCTATAAATTCTGGAGCAATACGAGAAAGTGTAATTAGAGCTTTGTTATTTTTTAGTTCTGCTGAAAGCACTACTGCTTTTACTGTTTCTCCTTTTCTAAAAAAATCTCTCGGTATCTGATTTGCTTTTGGAAGAATTAAATCATTTCCATCATCATCCTGTAAAAGAATTTCATTTCTCCAAACCTGATAAACCTCCCCTGTTACAATTTCTCCAATTCTTTCTTCATATTTCTTTAAAATCTCTTCTCTATTCAAATCCTGCACTCTTGCCTGCAAGTTTTGCCTAATAGAAAGCACATGCCTTCTTCCAAATTCTGTACTAAAATCAATTTGCTCAGAAACTTCCTCTCCTACTTCATAATCATCCTCAATTTTTAGAGCCTCCGAAAGAGCTATCTGAGAAATAGGATCTTCTACTTTGCCGTCTTCTACAACTTCTCGGTTTCTCCAAATTTCCAAATCTCCTTTATCTACATTTATGATAACATCAAAATTATCGGCTTCATCATATTTTTTGGCTAATACCGATTTAAAAACATCTTCCAAAATATTCATCATAGTTTCTCTGTTAATGTTTTTTACTTCTTTAAACTCGGAAAACGACTCAATTAAATTCTCTATATTCATTTCTTAAATTTTATAATTAATTTTGTTTCTTTTATTTCCTCAGAAGAAATTATTTTCTCCTGTTTTATTATTTTTTTCTTTCCTTTTTCTTTTTTGCTTGTTTCAATTTTTAGTTTTTCATCAAAAGCAAGCAGTTTTCCTTTTATTTTCTTGCCATCTTTTAGTTTTATTACAACATCTTTTCCGATATTTTTTTGGTATTGTTCTTGCACTAAAAATGGATTACTCAATCCTGGAGAAGAAACTGAAAGCTGAAAATCTTCAATTTCTCTATCTAGCTTGCTCTCAATATACCGGCTAATTTGTAAACATTCTATAATAGATATTCCTTCATTTTTATCTACAAAAACTTTTATTCCATTTTGAGGGTTCACTTTTACCGATACTAAAAACCCTCCAAGTTCTAAAACCTTTTCTTTGGCTAATTTGCTTACTCTTTCTTCTGCTATCATTTTAGCTGTATAAAAGATGGGGCTATTAGCCCCATCTTCTTTTTATCTCTATTTTCTTGGCTGCAAATATAATACCTTTTTGCTTAACTCACAAATTTCATTGTAATACAACTGATTATTACTTTTTAACTTCTTTACTAGAGAAAATAACTAAATTATTTCCCCAATTATTTTTCCTATCAAGGAACTTTAATAATGATATGCCTAAATTTGCGTAAATATTAAAAATAATTTTTAGTACACTTTGTATTCTTTTAAAGGAAAAATCTCTATGTTGTTTTAAGGAATAATTTTGTGTTGTTACATACTCAGTAAATACCGAAATTACTTCTAATTTATTTCTTTTATGTAACTTACTTAAATTTTTCTTATTGAATGCATAAATATGTCTTGGAGGATCACAACAAAGCCATGAATCTGATAATAATTTAAATGTGTTTTTTATTCTTTGTAAAAAATTATCTGAAGTAAGTTTTATATAATCCCACACCCAAGTTGGGCGAAACCAATATTCTCTACATTGCTGATTAGGAGTTGTAATAATTAATAATCCATTATCATTTAATAAAGAATGTAAAGTGTTTAATAATTTATCTGAATCTTTATAGTGCTCTATTACTTGATTACAAAATATTATATCAAATTTTTTATTAATAGCATTAAGCATTGGATTAGTACAAATAACATTAATTTCTGGAAATTTTGATTTTACATACTTACACGTTTGCTTATCTAAATCCAAAAGAGTTACTTTATAGCCGTGCTGATAAAAAGAATTAGCATAAAAACCTGTTCCTCCACCAAAATCTAATAAGGATAAATTGTTCTCCTTCTTAATATTCTTAATGTCTTTCGCTATCAAATCTACATCCTTGTCAATTATTTTTTTTCGAGATGAAATTTCATTATCTTCTGGTTTTTTGAATAAAAATCCATCATAATATTCGCTAATTATTTTATCCTCAGGTTGAGGGAAAATGGTAACTAATGCACATTTTTCACACTTATAATAAGTATATTTATCCTTTCTTTCTACTATTTTTTTGAAATCAGCAGAACAAACAAAGCAGTTATAAGAATTATTTTTATTCATGTATTTTTTATAAAAAAGAAGGAGGTGTATTACCTCCTTCTTTTAAAAATATTTAATCACTAACTATTTACTGAACCACTACTCTTTTACTTACAAAAGAGTTATTAGTTCTTATTTGCACCATGTAGATTCCTCTAGGGTACTGAGATAAATCAAGCTGTTTTGTATATTCTCCAACAAATGCTTGTTTTTCTTCTTTTGAGATTAGCTTTCCAAAAGCATCAACCACCGATATTTCAAAATTATCTAGTTCATCTGAGATAAAGCTAATATTGAAAATTCCTCTTGTTGGATTAGGGTAAATATTTAAGTTATCACTTAAATTATCATCTCCTGCAGTAATTCTAATACTTGAAAGAGTAGTAAAATATTGGAAGGAGGTAAAACCAGAATTATTTAATCCTGAAACATCACAAACTCCATGAACTCTCCAGCGATATGTTGAGTTAGGATCCAATCCTGTTGCAGAATATAAATTAGTATTTATGGTATCAATTACTTTTGTATTCCAAGCGGCACCCGATTTCAAGTAGAAAATTCTGTAACCCCAAGCATTAGGAATAGCATCCCAACTAAAGTCGGCAGTTATTCCAGTAATATTATTCTCAGTTGGATTAGTAGGTGTTGTACATACCAATTGCGTAGTAAATGCTTCTGATACAGTCCAATCAGATATATTAGTCCCTGTTAAATCACAATGAGCTCTTACTTGCCACTCATAAGTTACACCAGGGGTTAATCCAGAAAATGTTCTTGTTGTTGAAGTTAAATTATTAAGCGTACTCCAAGTAGATCCTCCTACTTCCATTTTTCTTAAATCGTATTTAACTGCACTACTTGTTGCTCCCCAACTTACAGTTGCTTTATTAGTAAGAGGTGATGAAGTAAGATTAGTTGGTGTTGCACAAGCGGAAAGAGTTGTAAAATCAGAACCACTTACAACAGTAGAAGTATTTACAGAAGAACAAACCGACATTACTTTCCAATTAAAAGTAGTAGCAGAAGATAATCCTGTAATAGTAATAGTAGATTCAGAGCCAGCAGTAGATGAATTTGCAGCAATTCCAGAAGCAAGTGGTGTAAGGTTGGAAACCGAACTTCCTAATACGCTTAGAGTATCCCAATTAGCAGCTGCATTTTCTTTGAACATAAAATAATAAATCGTGTTCATTGGTCCATACCATCTTACTGTAGCAGAGGTTAAAGTAGTAATACTATTTATTACTTGTAAGTTATTAGGCAAACCACAAGAAGCATCCGTAAAGAAATTATTCCATGATGACCAGCCTGATCTGATATTATTTACAGTATCGCATATTACTCTTACTTGCCAGTGATAATGAGTACTTGCAGTAAGCCCTGTTTTATCCATGGAAGTTTGTGTAGTTTCTGTATAAACTAAACTTGACCACCCTTGAGTTACAGCTCTAAATCTTACTTCATATTTTTGAGCACTTGCTTGCAAATCCCAAGTTAAAGTAGCATTTGTTAATCCAATATTTATTTCTGTTGCGTTTGATGGAGCATTATTACAACTTACTAATGTGGTAAACATCTGAGAAACTGACCAAGCAGAAACCTCTGAAGTGTCATTAGAACAAACGCTTCTTACTTGCCACTCATATACTTGTCCTGCTGTTAAATTAAAAAATGTTCTACTTGTACCTTGTAAATTATCAAGATTAATTGCCCAACCACTATTCCCTTGGATTCTACCTCTTAAAGCATAATGATTTGCAGTAACTGTTGTACTCCAATTTACCGTAGCATTAGTAGCAGCAATTCCAGAAGTAAATAAGGTATTTGGTGTAGCACATGGCGGTATAGTTGTAAAATTAGCTCCATTTACTGCAGAAGATATATTAAAAGAAGCACAAGCGGAAATTACTTGCCAATTATAAGTAGTGGCTGAAGATAATCCACTTAATGTTAATATATGCTGCCAACCATTTTGAGATGCTGAACCAGATAAGCCAAAGGGCAGAGAAGTAAGGTTAGAAACCGTATTTCCTGTTACATTTAAAGTGTCCCAATTTGTAGCAGTAGAATCCTTAAACATTACATAATAAGGTGTATTCATAGGACCAAACCAACGCAAAGAAGCTGAAGATGTAGTCATTAACGATTGTAAAACACTTAATCCTGTTGGAGATGAACACGGCTGATTTGTAGTAAATGTTTCATAGTTTGACCAAGCAGATACATTTGTTCCTGCATTATCACACACTGCCATTACTTGCCAATGGTAATTCGTTCCAGCAGTAAGTCCTGTTTTACTTAAACTAACCAATGGCGCAGATAAAGTGTCGATCTGCCAAGCTCCCCATGCTGCTGAACTCTCTTTAAACCTCACTATATATTTAATAGCATTTATCGTCCCGGTAAAAGATAAATCGGCAGAAGTTAAAGTAATGTTAGAAGTTGTAAGGAATGTTGGTTTTGTATTACAATTTGTTAATGTAGTAAAAGTTTGCATTGCTGTCCAAGCAGATACATTAGAGGTATCATTTGTACAGGCAGATCGAATTTGGAATTCGTAAGTTACTCCATCACTTAAACCCGTTACTGTTTTATTACTACCAAATATATGTGTAATATCCTTAGTCCAAATTATAGTACCAGCTTCTCTTACCCTTGCTGCATAATGATTCACTGAAGGATCGTTAGTCCAAGCAACTGTTACTCTATCGGTTTGTATATTAGTTACAGTAATATTAGTTGGTAAGGGACAGCTTGCAGTTGTAAAAGTATCACTTGCACTAAATGTAGAAACATTTAATCCCATAAAATCACAATGTGAGGATACTTGCCATTCGAAAGACAATCCATAACCCAAATTAGTAACAGAATAAGTTGCGGTAGATAAATTAGAAACCGTTTGCCAGTTGCCTCCTAATTGTCGGTATTTTGCTGTATAAAACACTGCTCCAGCAACTGCATTCCAATTAAATGTTACATCTTGTCCATTTACTGTTGAAGTAAGGTTTGTTGGCACTTCACAAGGAGTAATAGTCGTAAAGTTAGGTCCAGATACAAATGCAGACAAATTACTATCATCTGCCTGACATGATGTTTGGGATTTCCACTGGTAAGTAGTGGCTGGATTTAACCCTGTTACTATTTTTGATGCAGCACCAGCTGAAATATCAGCTCCTGATAAAACTATAGTATCCCAAACAACAGCAGAAATCTCTTTATAAAGCACATAATAATGATCAGGATTATTCGGCCCAAACATATTGAGCTTTGCAGATGTTAAAGTAATTTGAGATACTGATAAATTAGTAGGATTAGCACATAATGCTATTGTAGTGAAATTTTCAAGTGCTGAGAATGAAGAGTTATTTATCCCAGAAGATTCGCACATTGTAAGTACTTGCCAATGATAATCAACTCCAGGAGTCAATCCTGTTTTTACTATTGATGTAGTTGGAGAAAGTAGTGTATCGTATTGCCAAGCACTAAAAGCTGCAGCAGTTTCTTTAAATCTTAGACGGTAGCCCCAAGCTCCAGGTACAGCATCCCAACTTAAAGTAGCTGATGTTAAACTTATGCTTGATGTTGTTTGATTTGTTGTTGAACTACACTGAGTTAAAGTAGTTACCATTTGTGTTGAAGACCAATCACTAAATGATGAACCATTGAATGTACAAATTGTTCTTACTTGCCACTCATAAGTAGTTGCTGAAGATAAAGTATTTACAGTTATGCTAGTTCCCGATAGGTTTAGTAATGTTATCCAATTTGTAGTTCCTTGCGCTCTTCTTCTAAACTCATAATGATGCGCCAAAGCTGCAGCATTCCAATTAAATGTAGCAGAAGTAAGTCCTATATTTGTTGTTGTTAGGCCATTAGGAACTGTACAAGGATTAGCTGTCGTAAAATTAGATCCTGTAATTGTATCTGAATTATTTAATCCTGTTGCGTCACAGAATACAATCAATTTCCACTCATGAGGTGCGTAGGTTGAAAGAGCTGAAAGCACTATATTTGTATTTGTAGTTGTAACTGAATTCCAAACTCCACTTCCAGAATCAGAGTATAAAACTACAAAATGATCTGCCCCTACAGGAGAAGCCCAACTTAAATAAGCTTCATTTACTCCAACACTATCCACAGTAAGTGCTGTTGGGTTTCCACAAGGAATAAGAGTAGAAAATAAGTTGAAAGCTGTAAAACCTGAGCTATTGAACCCTAAAGGATTACAAGCAGCTCTTACTTGCCAATGGTAATTGGTAGAATTACTTAGGCCTGTAGATGTAAAAGAATTAGTTGTTAAAGTATCATAAACCCAAGCAGCCCAAACGGCTGAAACTCCTTTTACTCTAATAATATACTCGCTTACTCCAGGAACTGAATCCCATGTTAATGTTGCAAAATCTAATCCTACAATTGAAGCTGTTGAGTTTATAGGAGTAATACAAACAGAAGGAGTAGTAAATGGAATAGTGTCTGACCAATCTGAAATATTTGTTCCGCTAGCATTACAAAAAGTTTGTACTTGCCAATGATAATCAGTATTTGCTGAAAGCCCTACAATTGTTCTTGAAGTTCCAAAATTTGAAACCATTTGCCAAGTAGAAGAACTTATTGCTTTAAATCTTATTTGATAATTGTAAGCTCCAGAAACTGCATTCCAATTAACTGTTGCTCTATCTAATAAAATATTTGAAGTTGTAGTATTAGTAGGAACAGGACAGCTTAAAGTTGTAAAATTAGACCCTACTATCCAAGTAGAAATATTGTTAAATAAATCGCAAATAGCCATCAATTCCCACTCATAAGTAGTGGAAAGTATTAGTCCTGTTACTGTTTTTGAACTTACGCTTCCTGGAATATTGTTAATTGTTGTCCAAGAAGTTGCTCCTGTTTCTCTATATCTCAAATCATAATGATCTACTAGAGTAGAAGCATCCCAATTTAAGGTTGCCTCATCAGTTGTTATACCACTCACTATTAAGTTAGTTGGATCAGCACACTGATTATCAATCGTAAATGGTGTACCAAAAACTACAGAAGAATTATTTATTCCACCAAGAGCACAAATTGACATTATCCCCCATTCATAAGTAGTAGCAAAAGCCAAGCCGCTAATTGTTACAGATGTAGAAGTTGTTGTAAGGGTATCCCAAACGCCAGAACCTTGCACACTATAATATACTTCAAAACCAATAGCTGACATAGATGCTAACCAACTTACACTTGCATCAAAAGCAGTAACATTACCTACTGTTAATCCTGCAGGATTAGTACAAGGAGTAAGAGTAGTAAAGGTTGACGCTCCTGTAAAGCCGGAACTATTAAATCCTAAAGGATTACAAGCAGCCCTTACTTGCCAATGATAAGCTGTAGCACTATTTAAGCCACTTACATTATATGAATTTGTAAGTATGGTATCGTACACCCAAGCACCCCAAGCTGCTGAAACTCCTTTTACTCTTATTATGTATTCACTAACTCCAGCTACAGCATCCCAATTTAAAGTTGCTGTAGTTAAGCCAACTCCGGTAGTAGAAGTATTAAGTGGAGTTGTACAAACAGTAGGAGTTGAGAATGTATCTACTACCGACCAGTTTGAAACAAGTGATGTATCAGTTGAACAAACACTTCTTACTTTCCATAAGTAAGAAGTAGCTGTATTTAAGCCTGTTTTTAATCTACTATTTGTAGGGATCCCAGAAATATATTGCCAGCTTCCACCTACTTCCGAAAATAAAATATCATAACTATTAGCAGTAGAGGTTGCATTCCAATTTAAGGTTGCTCTATCTAGCAGAATATTTGTAACATTAAGTCCTGTTACATCTGTACAGCCAAGAGTTGTAAATGTTTGTGTTGCACTCCAGGCAGATGCTAGATTAGAATTATTAGGGCAAATTGCTCTTACTTCCCACTCATAAGTTGTATTAGAAGTTAAAGCACTACTATTTACTGAATTATTACTTATAACAATATTCAGCCATGCCCCTGCATTTACTCTATATCTTATTTCATATAAGCTTATAGAAGGAATATTATCCCAACTTAATGTTGCAGATGTAAAACTAATATTTCCAGATGTTAAATTAGTAGGAATAGGAATTGTAGTTACCGTTACATTTATTGCTGAAGATGTAGCACTACAACCATTTATATCAGTAATTGTTAGCGAATAATTCCCAGTTGTTGTTGCAACAAAACTAGAAGATATTGCTCCTGAAATAATCCCATTATCATCATTCCACTGAAAAGTAACATTAGTTGCCGTAGTTGATAAAGTAACTGAATCTCCGCTACAGAAATTAGTTGTTCCTGATGCAGTAATGCTAACACTTAGTGTAATTACATTCAAATTAGTAGTAATAATGCTATCACAATTATTTGTAGTAGTAAGTGTATCGGTATAAGTTCCTGAAGCTGTATAAGTACTGTTACCTACAATATAAGATGAACCATCACATATAGTAACATTATTACTAACAGATATACTATTATTAATGGTTAAGTTTAATGTAGCAATACTATCACAACCCCCTGCATTTATTAAGGAATCAGTATAAGTACCACTTGTTGTATATGTCACTGCATTCCAAGTATAACTATCACAAGCTGTTATTGTAGTTGAAGATGATGTAGAACTATTTATTGTTAAGTTTAATGTAGCTGTACTATCACATCCAGCTGCATTGGTTGTTACAAAAGTGTAAACTCCACTTGTAGTATAAGTAGATCCATTCCAAGTATAACTATCACAAGCTGTTATTGTAGTTGAAGATGATGTAGAACTATTTATTGTTAAGTTTAATGTAGCTGTACTATCACATCCAGCTGCATTGGTTGTTACAAAAGTGTAAACTCCACCTGTAGTATAAGTAGAGCCATTCCAAGAATAACTATCACATGCTGTTATTGTAGTTGAAGATGTTGTAGAACTATTTATCGTTAAGTTTAATGTAGCAATACTATCACAACCCCCTGCATTTATTAAGGAATCAGTATAAGTACCACTTGTTGTATATGTCACTGCATTCCAAGTATAACTATCACAAGCTGTTATTGTAGTTGAAGATGTTGTAGGAATACATAAATCAACAATTATAGCGGTAGTTGTTTGATTATCAACATCTCCTAAATCAGAAGTTATAGTTGATGCAAAATTTATTGTTGTCGGGGCAGGATTTACAAACATATTATTTAAAATAATTGTTTGACTATTTCCATTTGTTACATTATTATTGTCTGAAGGAGAAGAGGAAGTAACAAGTATTCCACCTCCCGCTTTATTTTCTATAATAAAAGAACCATACAATGCTCCACTAATATTATCTACTGCTTTTACTACTAGTTTGTCAGGGTTAATGAAAAAATCTACCATTAATGTAGTATTAACAGTAACAAACCCTCCTCCAGCTACAACAGAACTACTTCCAATTGTATCATTTATATTAAGTCCACTAAAATTAAACCTCCCAGAATCTGAAGAAAATACTGCTGAAGACATATCAGGTTCGTTTGGATCCTGACTTGTTTGGAATGTAATTGTTGTGGTATCATTACTAATTAAAGAAGCTAGAGCTATTGAAATTGTTGGAGAAAAAGCAATACATGGGGATTGATTTGTTGTTCCCCCAACACAATTTCCACAACTATCTATATATGCTGTTCCGTTAGGCGTATTATTACAATCAGTCGGGTAATTTGTAGTAATAAATGTATCCGCTACTGACCATAATGAGCCATTAGTATTTCCTACAGAACAATATGCTTTTAGTTGCCAAATATAGGATGAATTAGCGGTTAAGTTTGTTAGGTTAGTATTAATAACGCTACCTGCTATAAGTCCTTGTTTAAATGTCCAACTAACATCATTAAATAATTTATATCTCAACCTATAATGGTCAATACCAACTAAAGAATCCCAATTTGCAGTTACCGTAAAATTAGAGATATTTGTTGTATTTAAACCTGAAGGTTGAGTACAAGTTTGAGCGACTAATTGGCTTGATAGAGCAAATAAAATTAAGGTAAAAGCGAAAGTTATCCTCTTAAAACCTTGAGTAAAGTTCTTTTTCATAATACTTGTTTTTTGTTTTTTTACTTGTTTTAAAAAAAAATGTAGCTACAAATGTACAAAAAATATAGATCTAGATTGTTAAACGGAGAAAAAAAAGAGTAGTTGCAAAATTAAAGCACTGCAATTGCAGTGCTTTAATAGTTGCCCGACTAGGGCTCGAACCTAGACTCTTCTGCACCAAAAACAGACGTGTTGCCAGTTACACTATCGGGCATTCTTTTAGATAGTCGGCAAAAATAACAATTAACCAAGAAGTACAAAATATTTTATCATAATTTCGTTTTAATTTGTAATCATTAATTATTTCTTAAATTCGCAACTTCAAAAATCAGAAAAAAATATGAAAAATTATACCAAATTAAACAATATAGTAGGTTGGAGTGTTTTCTTAATTGCTTCATTTGTTTATCTTTCTACTATCGAGCAAACCGTAAGTTTTTGGGATTGCGGAGAATATATTGCAACTGCTTATAAATTAGAAGTAGGACACCCTCCTGGGGCACCTTTATTTCAATTATTCGGAAGAATTTTTACCCTATTTGCAAGTCCGGGGACATCTCAAGTTGCAGTTGCAATAAATATTATGTCTGCACTTTGTAGTTCCTTTACCATTTTATTTCTTTTTTGGACTATAACTGCTTTTGGAAGAAAATTATTTTCTAAAAGTAAAGAAAAAGATAATGGTAAAATGTATGCTATTTTAGGAAGTGGACTGGTTGGGGCATTAGCATATACTTTTTCTGATTCTTTTTGGTTTTCGGCAGTAGAAGGTGAGGTGTACGCAATGTCCTCTTTTTTTACAGCAGTTACTTTTTGGTGCATTATGAAGTGGGAAAGAGAAGCCGACCAGCCTCATGCCAGTAGATGGCTAATTTTAATTGCTTATTTAATTGGTTTATCAGTTGGTGTGCATTTACTTTCACTACTTACTATCCCTGCAATGGGAATGATATATTACTACAAAAATTATGACTACTCTAAAATAGGAGCTATTAAAGCTTTTATAATTTCTATGGTGCTTTTAGGGTTAGTGCAAGGGGTAATTATTCCTGGAGCAATTAGTTTAATTTCTTCCTTTGAACTGTTTTTTGTAAACACCATTGGGCTGCCTTTTAATTCAGGAACAATATTGTATTTTGTGTTTTTAATTACTGCTATTATCTTTGGCTTGCAATACACCAAAAAACAAAATAAAGCCGTTTGGAATACAGCTATTCTTGGTTTTACAGTTTTACTTATTGGTTATTCTTCATTTGCTATTTTGGTAGTTCGCTCCAATGCAAACCCTCCTATTGATGAGAATAATCCTGAAGATGCAGTTGGGCTCTTATCTTACCTAAAAAGAGAGCAATACGGAAGTTGGCCCATTGTTTATGGGCAATATTTTAATGCAAAATTAGATAGTAAAGAACCCTACAAAGATGGGAATCCTATTTATGCTAAAGATGAAAAAAAGGGAAAGTATGTAATAATTGACAAAAGAGAAAATACAATTCCTAATTATAGTAGCCGACATAAAACCTTTTTCCCAAGAATGTGGTCTAATACGCAATCAAGACATGCAAATGGTTATAGATCTTGGGCAGGATTAAGCAAAACTAATAAAGATAAAACCCCCACTTTTGCTCAAAATTTATCCTTCTTTTTTAAGTACCAAATTGGTTGGTCTTATTTAAGATATTTTATGTGGAATTTTGCTGGGAGACAAAATGATTTTATGAATATGACTGGAAATTCACTGCATGGAAATTGGGAAAGCGGTATAGGATTTATTGATAATGCTCGGCTTGGACAGCCATCAAAAGTAGATTTACCAAACTATTTGAAAAATAATAAAGGAAAAAATCATTATTATTTCTTACCTCTTATTTTAGGATTAATCGGTATGCTTTTCCATTTTAAAAAGAATGAACAAGATGCTTTTGTTGTTTTACTGTTTTTTCTTTTTACTGGAGTGCTAATTATTATTTATCTAAATGTTGTTCCTTTTCAACCAAGAGAAAGAGATTACGCCTATGTTGGGTCATTCTATGCTTTTGCAATTTGGATAGGATTAGGCGTTCTAGGAATTTACGATTTTTTGAGCAAGAAAATGAACTCTACTACAAGTGCAGGAGTAGCTACTGTTATTGCACTTTTGATGGCTCCAACCCTTATGGCAAGTGAAAATTGGGATGACCATGATAGAAGCGGAAGGTTTACAGCAAGGGAAGTGGCTGCCAATTACCTAAATTCTTGCGAGAAAAACGCTATACTTTTTACTAATGGTGATAATGATACTTTCCCACTTTGGTATATGCAAGAAGTGGAAGGATTGCGAACAGATATTAAAATTGTGAATTTGAGTTTGTTTAACACCTCTTGGTATATCGACCAAATGAAACGAGCAACTTATGATGCAGCCCCTATTCCTTCTTCTTTTACTAATGATAAGTACAGAACAGGAACGAGAGATTATATTTTGATAAATGATAAAGGACTCGGTTATGTAGATGTAAAAGAAATAGTTGATTTTATTGGTAGTGATAACAAACAAACAAAAATAGTTACAAATGCCGGAAAAAGAAATTATAGCCCTGCTAAAAAACTAAAGCTAAAAGTAGATATTGAAAAGGTAAAGAAAAATGGATTAGTGCCTACTGAAAAGTTTGATGACATACTCCCAGAAATAAGATGGAAATTAAAAGGTGGTGGTTTTTATAAGAATCAGCTAATGGTTTTAGATATGTTGGCATACAACAATTGGGAACGCCCAATTTATTTTGCTATTACTGTTGGCTCTGATAATTTTATGGGATTAGAAAAATATTTTCAACTAGAAGGACTTGCTTATAAATTAGTCCCTTATATTGCAAAATCACCTGATGGACAAACAGGAGAAGTAAATGTAGATGTAATGTATGATAATCTTATAAATAAATTTACTTGGGGTGGCTTAAAAAATCCAGATGTATATTTGGATGAAACCAACACCAGAATGGTAATGAATTTTAGAAATAATTTTGCAAGATTAGCTGAAGCATTAATTGCCAAAGGAAGAAAAGAAGATGCCCTTATAGTACTAGACAAGTGTGTGAAGGAAATGCCAAACACTACCGCCCCATTCAATATATATGCTTTCCCAATGATAAATGCTTATTACCAGTTGGATGCTAAGGAAAAAGGAAATGTTGTTTTGGCAGAAATGATTGAAACTTTTTTAGCTGAGTTTAATTACATAAATGCTTTAAAAGACAAAGGTGGATTGAACCGAAATATTCAAATTGCTGGCTCTGTGCTTTCTAATATTTCTCGGCTTATTCAAAACTTTAATCTTACCGATTTAAGCTATGAATACTCAAAATCTGATGGAAAATATTTTAGAGAAAAAGATGGGGAGATGGAAGAAATAAATAAAGATGATTATTTAATCAATACTTTTATGGATGAATTTATTGCAATCCAATCACAAAATAAATAATTATGTTTTTTGGGGCAAAAACGCCTAAAATTGTACCTCTACTTTTTCCATCTTTAGTTTGGAGCAACTCCACTATTGAAAAAAAAGTTTGGCTTACTTTTGATGACGGTCCAACGCCTGAAGTCACTCCTTTTGTTTTAGATACATTAAAGAAAAACAATATAAAAGCGACTTTTTTTTGCTTGGGAGAGCAAATAGAAAAGCATCCCAATATTTTTCAAAGAATAAAAAAAGAAGAACATAGCATTGGCAATCACTCCTACTCACATCCAAATGGATTTACTACTTGTACAAAAAAGTATTTTAACGATATAGAAAAATGTCAAAAAATTATCCCCAACACAAAACTTTTTCGTCCTCCTTTTGGCAAGATTTATCCATGGCAAATTTCCAAATTAAAAAAACTCTATAAAATAATTATGTGGGATGTGATTGGCTGGGACTTTAAAAAACCCACCTCAAAAGAAAAGTGTTATTTTAATATTGTAAATAATGTAGATAAAGGTTCTATTATTCTGCTCCATGACAATGAAAAATCTTATGCAAAATTGCAATATGCACTCCCAAAAATCATTAAGACATTAAAAGAAAGAGGATTTACTTTTAGTACTATTTGGTAGCAATACAAAAATAATCAAAGCATTCATCAGTCATTGGTTTTATGCAGAAATCATCAATTGTTATTTTGTCAACTAAGGCGTTATTATTATCCTGTAGCTTGTGCCTATTAAATCTGTTGAGTATATCATAGGGAATTTGCAGCAAGAATCTTGGTAGTAAATATTGAAGATTGAAAATATCCCAGCGCATAATTTTTTCTACTGCTTTCTTATTTTCTTCATAATAAGCCATTGCCTTTCCTAATCCAAAAACTCCCTTAATATCAATATCTACAAATGCTGTTTGTAATATCTCACGCATTTGCAGTGGAGTATATTCCCTGATATGCCAAGGGTTTCTTGTTAAGGACATGAGTTTATTTGGAGTAGTAAGTATTAACTTTCCTCCTGGCTTTAACACCCTATAAATTTCTGACACAAAAAGTTCATCATTATTTATATGCTCTATTACTTGGAATGTAACCACAAAATCAATGCTATTATCTTCAATGCCTTTTAAAGGAGGGACTTCCATTTGCCTAAATGAAATATTATTTTTTTCTTTTAGTTCCTTGTTTATTGGCGTATTGTATTTATCTATTGCCAAATACTTATCTGCTTTTGGAGCTAATTCTACCAAGCCATAACCTTCTCCGCAACCAATTTCTAATACCATTCCGCTTATCATTTTAGCCGTTTCCATATAAGCAATCATATGTCTTTGAAAAATCACATTTTCACTAGGGTCAAGGTGCGAACTTCTTTCTGCTGTTTGTAAAATTCCCATTATGTTTCAAATTTTAAGTGTGCAAATGTAAGAAAATACTATTCTATTTCTTTTTATCTCTTTCCAAATTTGATTTGTATCTTTCTTTTTTTAGAAAAATAGTAATTATTATACCCTTTCTTTCTTAACATTTTTGTGTTAACAATTAGATATCTAGCAACTTATAAAAGAGTGTTTTTTGATTTAATATTGCACCTAAGTCGTAATACTTGTTTTGGGTTGTACTATTTCTTTCCTAAACTAAACAGTACAACAAATAAAAAACCCCTGGGAGCAGGGGTTTTTACTTTTTATTTATTTAACAAAATATTATCTCATTATTTCTTTTTCAGTTGCTGGTGCAAACCTAATACCTAACATAAATTCGTGCGAGCCAGAAGTATAGTCTCCTAAATTAGAAGTTACCATATCATAAGAATACCCTATTAAATATCTATCGCCAATAGAGTACCCTAAAAGCAACCCAATATCACCACTACTTCTATAATTTGTACCTAACCATAATTTATTTTGGTAGGTTACTTTCACACCAAAATCTACTTGAGTAGGGGCAGGGGTAACTGATTTTAATAAAACAGAGGGCTCTACCACATAGTCGTAATTTACCTTCCACTTATAGCCAGCCATTGCAAAGTAGTGTCGTTCCAAACTTCCATCAGGATTTAAATTATATGTTTCTATGTAATCGTCTTCAAAAAATCCTAAATTACTATTTAAAAGTTGTGGAATTGAAGCACCAACATACCAATCTTTAGAGTATAAATAAAATGCAAAAGTTGCATCAGGGACAGAAGAACTAAGAATACCACCTTGAGCTTGGGGTTCAAAATCTTTGAAATGAAGATGATTAGGGTCAATCTTAATTTGGGTAAATCCTCCTGACAATGACAATGACATTTTCATATTATCTGTTAAAGAAAAATGATACGCATAGGATAATGAAAGCCCTGTTCTGCTTGTAGGGCCAACTTGGTCGCTAAAAACTACACCTCCTAATCCAACATTGCTTTCTCTGTATTTTCCATATACACTCAAAACAGTTGTTCGTGGAGCATCTGTAACTCCTACCCATTGATTCCTGATATTTGTTTTCATTTGATAGCTGCTTTCAATTCCTGCAATTGCCGGATTAAACACATAATCATTAATCATGTATTGCGTAAACTGAGGCAATTGTTGCGCTTTAGCAACTAAGCCAGCAGAAATTATCAAAATAAGAATTGTTATTTTCTTCATAATTTTCATTTTACCTAATAATAGTTATTGCTCCACTTTGTAAATCAGAGTCATTATTTAAGTTAATTATATAGTAATAAGTCCCCATTGGTAATGGCTCACCATTATGCGTTCCATCCCATTTGTTGTCGTTATAAGTATCTCCTTTTGCGCTAAATAGTTGAGAACCCCATCTGTTGTAAACCTCTATGACTGCATCAGGATAGCGGTCGATATCTTCAATTTCCCAGAAATCATTATAGCCATCTCCATTTGGAGAAATACCATCATAAACCATAACCCCAACTACAACCCTTATGGAATCATGTCCTTGACAACCATTAGCATCTTCTACCATAATATAGTAAGTAGTACTTACTTCAGGGTAAACCAAAGTAGTTTTAGAATTGGCTATAATTATGTTTTCCTCATCAGTCCACTCATAAATAGAATCGTTATTTGCAGAAGCTGCTCTTAATTCTACTTCATCTCCAACTTTAATTGGATTTGGTGTAGCGATAGGAATAATTGGCAGTTGTGTTACCCAAATTGTTGCTGTAATATCAAATGAACTATTTGGACAATTGACAACATCCACCACTGTGAGAATGTAATCCGTTCTTGGAGCCTCTGGTTTTACCGTTATGGTAGAAGTCAGTTGTCCAGTATTCCAACTGTATGTAAAGTTAGGGTTATCCACTACACTTATGGTAACATTCTCTCCTAAGCAAATTGTGGCGCTAAAGCTATTGCTAAAGTTTGGCAAGAAAATAGCATCAAAAGCATTAATAGAAGTAGAAGCCGAAAGCATACAGCCGTTTGCATCCGTTACATCAACCGTGTAATTCCCTGGGGATAAACTAGCAATGGTTTGGGTTGTTTGTCCATTATTCCAAGAATAAATATAAGGTGTTGTTCCTCCATATACATTAGCAGTTGCTGTTCCATCATTCATTACACAAGTTTCATCTGTTGAATCAGCAGTAACAACCAATTCGCTTGCTGGCTGAGTAATTAGCACGCTAATAGAGGTATCTTTACAGTCATTATCATCTGTTACTATAACATAATACAAGCCCGGTGAAAGCCCAGTAGCAGAATCTATAAGGGCTTGGTTAGTTTGTCCATCACTCCAAAGATAAGTATATGTGGGGGTCCCTGGGCTTGGTGTCCCACCATTTGCAATAGCAGTGATTTTTCCATCATCAAATCCGTTACAACTTACATGGGTTACATCTATTACAGGATCAATATTCACTATAAGAACATCTGGCTCGCCCAAATAAATTTCAGTAGTATCCATACAATCATTTGCATCTGTTACAATTACTACATAGCTTCCTGTTCCTAAACTACCTGCAGTAGGTGTAGTTTGTCCATCATTCCAAAGGTAAGTATAAACAGGAGTACCACCAGTTGTACTTGCTTGCAATGAGCCATCACTTCCACTATAACAAGAAATTCCATTTTGTGTAGTAGCAGATACTTCAACAGTAGAAGGTTGAGTTATTGTTCCGCTTACTGTTACTTGACAACCAATTGCATCCGTTATAGTATCGGTATAAACAGTAGAAAGTGTATTTCCATCCGCACATAATCCTATTGCAGTTGAATCAATCTGGCTAAGTGGGTCATCCCAAATATTGGTATAAATAGGGTTTCCATTAGAATCAAAAAATGGCATGCCTCCAGAAGTAGTAACTTCAATATAACCATCACAATAACCATAACAACTTACATCTTGTATGTTCAATACAGATGCTGCCAACTTATCATCATCATTAACGACAGTGCCAGCAGTCGATTGGCAGTTATTTTCATCCGTTACAGTAATAGAATAAGCCCCAATAAGTAAATTACTTATTGTATGTGTAGTATCTCCAGTATTCCAAATGTAAGTATAGCCAGGAACACCACCATAAACTGAATCTGTAATACTTCCATTATTCCAGCCATCACATGTTACATGCGTAGTTACAATATTATGAGTAAGTGGGGTTGGCTCGGTAAGTGTTACAAATCGAGACTTCACACAAGCATTGGCATCCGCCACTATTAATGTGTAAAGTCCTGCGCTTAAAGTATCCACTAATGAAGTGTAAGAGGATTGAACAGTGTCTCCTTGTGCATTTATCCAAGTTTTTAAGTAAGGAGCTACACCTCCGTTTATATTTACAGAAATCCAACCAGAACTATCTCCATTACAACTTATTTCATAACCATTATAATTGGAAGTAGAAATAGTTGTATTTAACAAAGGTGGCTCTTCAATAATAATGATATCCGCTACTACACAATTGTTGTTGTCAAATACCTCAACAGTATATGTTCCCGGTCCGCCAATAAGTCCAGGATTAAGAGCAGAATTAAATACTGGATACTGTTGTGGAGTAGAGCCATTAACAGAATACATATAAGGTGGTGTTCCACCACTAACATCAATATTTTGAATATAACCATTATTGTAACCAAAACAACTTACATGAGAGAATACTACCGAATCTATAAGTAAAGAATCTGGTTCGGTAATTGTTTGCGTAGTAGATGCTGTACATCCTTTGTTGTCTTTCACCATAATATTATAAGTTGCAGGTGATAAACCAATAAAACCGATTGGGGTTTGATAAGTATTCCCTCCGTCTTTTGAATAAAGGTATGATGGTATTCCGCCAGTTGCCAATACAACAATGGACCCGTTACTAGCATCTTTACAACTTATTTGGCTAACAATCAATGAGTCTATCGTTACTGATGCTGCTGGCTCTAATACATTAACTGAATCAATTAGAACGCAATTATTAAAATCTGTGATTGTTACAGAGTGATAGCCAGCATCTAAACTATCGGCAAAAGCTGTATTATCTCCATTATCCCATAGGTAATTGTAAGAAGGAATACCTCCTGAAACATAAACTGTTGCGCTTCCATCACTAAATCCAAAACAGAAGACCGAATCCATAGTAAAGGAATCTACTATTAGTGCGAGCGGTTCATTTACAGTAATGCTACCACTTACTGTACAACCGTTATCATCTATAACATCTACCGTATGATTACCTGCTGACATATTTGCAGTTTGAGTCATTGCTCCATTACTCCATAAATAAGAATACTGCAATACCCCACCACTTGCAGTCACTGTTGCTGTTCCGTCATTACCTCCATTACAAAATACATCTGTTGAGGTAATAGAAGTTATATATAAGCTATCTGGCTGAGTCATTATTACATTTACTGAAATGTCTGTACATCCATTAGTATCAGTAACAACTACAGAAAAAGTATCGGCACTTAAGCCTGTGGCAGTTTGTGTAGTTTGGCCATCTGACCATAAATAAGTATATCCTGGAGTGCCGCCAGAATGATTAACTGTAATCTCTCCATCCGAATAACCATAACAAATTACCTCATTTATGCTGAAAGAATCAACAACTAATAGTGCCGGTTCAAGCACAAAAATCGAATCACTTGTAACACAACCATTAGAATCCCTAACTGTTACAAAATAAGATGCCTGACCAGAAGGGCCATATTGTACACCAGCATTTTGCCAAGTACTTCCGCCATTAATACTAAACTGATAAGGACTTGTTCCCCCTGTTGCAGAAGGCGTAATCATGCCATCATTTGCTCCAAAACAACTTACATTTTGAATGGCTACTGATAAAATTGGTTGAGGTCCTGCTTGTACAATTACCGTGTCAAAAGCCATGCAGCCATTGTCATCAGTAACAATTACAGTATAAGTTCCAGCAACTAATAAACTGATATTAGCAGTAGTTGCTCCTGTATTCCAAAGATAAGAATAGTTTGGAGTTCCTCCGCTTGCAACTACACTAGCAGTTCCGTTTGCTACAGTTCCTCCACACATAGAGCTTGTAGATGATATGGAGGTTGTTAATTGAGTTGGTTCGTTAATTGTAACTGTATCGGCAATCGTATTACACCCACTTGCATCAGATACCTCAAGCCAATAATTTCCTATTGATAATCCTCCTATACTATCTGTTGTTGCACCATTATTCCAACTATAAATATAAGGAGGTGTTCCACCTGTTATTGTAGTCACTTCAGCAGTTCCTGAACTCCCTCCATTACAAAGCACATCAGTTGAACTAAGTGTAAATATTATTTCAGCAGGTTCTGTGATTTCTACCGCTACACTATCCGTACAATTGTTAGCATCCGTTACAAAAATCAAATAATTTCCTGCAGGAAGTCCATAAAAAGTAGAATCATTTTGAGGGTTGGCTGCATCAATATAAAACCAATAAGTTCCAGGACCAGTACCTCCACTAGCTGATACAGAGACTATCCCTAATGAATCGCCAAAACAAGGCACTACAAATAAAGAATTAGCAGAATCTAATTCTAAATTTACAGAATTTGGCTGTAGTACATCAATTGTTTCAGAAGTTGTGCAACCATTTCCATCAGTTACTTGCACAGTATATGTTCCTGCTGCAAGCCCTGTAGCTGTTGCAGTACTTTGGAAATTAGGGTCATTCCATTGATATGTAAGTGGAGAAGCAAAAGCCCCTACTACTGTTACAGTTGCAGTACCATCTCCTCCATTATTACAAGAAACATCTGTGCTTGTTGTTGAAAGCACCATATTTGTTCCCGGTACAAAAATACTATCTGTTAGAAAACATCCGTTATTGTCAGTTGCTATTACAGTATAAGTTCCTGTTGATAAACTATCTGCAGTAGATGTAGTTTGTCCATCATTCCAAAGATAAAAATAAGGTGTAACCCCTCCACCAACAATTGCAATTGCTTGTCCATCTCCAGCTCCACAATTTTCCATAACAGAATCCATTTGTAAAGTTAGAATTGGAGGTTCAATAAGTAAAATGCTATCCTGAGCTGTACAACCATTGGCATCAATTGCATCTACCGTAAGTAAGTTATTAGCACATTGGCTATTAAAATTAGTTGATGCCTGAAAAGGACCATTAAGGGAATATAAATAAGATGGGACTCCACCAGTAGATGTAACATGGATACTGCCATTACAATCTCCATTACAAGCCACATCAAAACCATTATAATTTACATTAGTAGTTAAAACAATTGTATAAGGATTTGGTTCAGAAATAGTAAGAGTTATCGTTTCAGTACACCCACTTGCATCTTGCACTATAATGGTATGGAGTCCTCCGGCTAATCCAGTGAAGAAAGTTGAAGACCCAAATGCACCACCATCAATAGAATAAGTAAAAAGTGGAGTTCCTCCAATTACAGAATCTACTGAAATTATACCATCTGTTGCTCCATTACAACTAACGCCCCAACCATTATAATTGCTTATTACGCTAGTGTATACCTCTAGCGAATCTGGTTGAGCGAGATAAAGAGAATCTGTATAAGTACAAGCATTTAAATCTTGAACAGTAATAGAATAAGTATTATTTCCACAAAGCACTCCAAAAGTAGCTGAAGTTTGATAAGCACCTCCATCTAATGAATATTGATAAGTTGGCGTTCCCGTTAATGTAGCATCCACATTAAAAGTAAGTTGTCCATCACAAACGCTATTACAAGTAATAGCAGATGAAACAGAAATTGTTCCTGCTAAATCTGGAGGATCTTGAAGTGTTAAAGTATCAGATGTTTCACAGCCATTTGTATCAATATAATTTATCGCATAAGTTCCTGAGAGTAAATTTTGGAAAAAAGGATTACCAACATAAGCCCCTCCATTAATTGCATATTGATAGCCAGGAGTTCCGCCAGATATTACCTGAGCTAAAATAGTTCCATCATTTCCTAAAAAACAGCTTATATCTTGCCCATTATAATTGGATGAAATTAAAGAATTTACTACCAGTGCTGGTGGAGAGGTAATTGTTTGGTTTCTAATTTTTGTACAGCCATTAGCATCTGTTATTATCACTTGATATGTGCCTGCTGGAAGATCCAAAAAGTCAATATCATTAGCCGTAATTGGCATGCTCGGGCCTCCATTTAAAGTTACAGTATAAGGGGAAACTCCACCTATCACATTTAAATGCAAATCTGCAGCGCTATCCCCAAAACATAAACTTGGGCTAGCAATAGTAAAGGTAGGTGTTAAGTTTGGTGGCTGAGAAATATTAATAAATGCTTGTGAGATACATCCCCCTGCAGAATCTGTAACGGTTACTCTATAATTGTTTGCAGGAATATTAATAAATGTAGCAGTATCAAAAGTTATCTGTGTTCCAAAAAAATTCCAATTTCCAAAAAAATCCCAGTATAAATCGTAAGTGTACCATCCACTTCCTCCGGTAGTTACCGCATAAAACCCTGCTAAATTATTAAAACACATTATTGTATCAAACAAATATGTAGTTACTCCTAATCCTCCTCCAGTAATATTAAATGAGTCTGATGGGCAACTAAATGTTGTTCCTGCGCTATCATAACTTACAGTGTATGTCTGATTCCCTGCGCACAAGGTAGTGCTTGTTGCCGGTAAGTTTTGAGAAATACCACCATTAATAGAAACCTGATATATATAGCCGGGAAATTGCTGAGTAATATCAATGTTAGCTGTTCCATTACATATTGTAGAATCACAAATTGACGAACTATAATTATTTGCAACAATTGGTTCTAAAATTTCAAAAGTGTCTGAAGTCATGATTTGGGTAGTACAACCAGCAAAAGGATTAGTCCCTGTAACAACATAAAGTCCTGCTGCCAAAGTGCTAACTGAGGTTAGTAAAGGTCCATTTCCATAATTTTGTCCATTAGTTAAATTATCCCAAGAATGATTAAGATATGAATTTTGTGATAAGCTCGCAAATCCATCAGCCCCTCCGGGGCAACTTACCTGAGTAATATTTGCTGTATCTACATCAATATTACATTGTGCATTTACATTCTTTATACCTAAAAAAACTCCTATTAGGAAGAGGCATATTATAATAATCTTTCTATTCATAAGCATGATTTATTACTTTATTAAAGTTTTGCAAGATACAAATAAATTAAATATTTGATAAAATTGGTTTTAAAATATTTTTCCTACTATTTTTATACTTCTTTTTTTTATCTATTTCTTTTATCTACTTTTGCAAAATGAGTACACTTTGTATGAATCTTTATCTAAAAGGTTTCTAAAATGAAAATAGCTATTTTAGGCACTAGAGGAATTCCTAATAATTATGGTGGATTCGAACAATGTGCTGAATATTTGTCAGTTGGATTAACTAAAAAAGGACATAAAGTTACTGTATATAGCCCAGATTTTCACCCATATAAAGATGATGAGTATAAAGGTGTGAAAATTATTAGAAAATCTAGTCCACAGCAATATTTAGGTAGCTCTGTCTCTAATTTTCTATATGATTATTATTGTTTTAAGGATGCTGCAAAAAAAGATTTTGATATCATCCTTGAGCTAGGGCTTATTACCGCATCATTATCAATTATCTTTATTAATCATAGAAATAAAATAGTAGCTACAAACATTGATGGTTTGGAATGGAAGAGATTAAAATGGAGTGGTTTTGTTCAAAAGATTACAAAAGCTCTTGAAAAATATGGAATAAAACATTCTGATTATTTAATTGCCGATAATATTGGAATACAGGAGTATATAAGACAAGAGTATGGGAGAAATTCAAAATACATATCTTATGGGGCTGTAGAAAATTTAACTCCAAACCCAAATTGTTTGTCATTTTACGAAATAATACAAAAAGAATATCTTTTAACTATTGCAAGGTTAGAGCCAGAAAATAATTTGGAGATTATGTTTGACGGCTATATAAAAAGTAATTGTACAATTCCTTATATAATTGTAGGAAACCACCTCACAGAGTATGGCGATTTTCTTAAAGATAAATATAGGAATACCGGAATAAAGTTTTTAGGCGGAATATATAATAAAGTAGATTTAGATAATTTAAGACATTATTCAAAATTCTATTTACATGGCCATTCTGTTGGGGGAACAAACCCTGCATTACTAGAAGCAATGGCGGCTAGCTGCTTTATTATTGCTCATAATAATCAGTTCAACAAATCGGTACTTGAAGATAATTCTTTTTATTTTGATGACGCTAATACACTTACTAACTTACTAAATAACAATGCTTTATTAGAAAAAAAGAATCAGTATACTTCTAATAACCTTAACAAAATTAAAAAAGTATATGCATGGGAAAACATTGTAAATCAGTACGAATCATATTTTAAGACTATTCTTGATTCTCAAAAAAGGAGATAGTTTTTAAACCTCAAAAAAATCAGATGCTATTGCATCAGCCATTAATTTCCCTTTTTCCGTAAGTCTTAAAATGTTGCCATTTTCTGTTAAATATTTCTTTTTTAGCCATTTTTTTGATGTTTTTTGCATGTTTTTGTGCATTTCTGCATTAAAGTTATTTTTTACAAAATTAGAATCTACGCCCCAAATGGTGCGTAATGAAGTAAAAATATACTCGTTATATTGTTGTTTTAAGCCCAGTATCTCTGTTTCAAAATAATTTGCATTATTTAAAATTCCTTCAATATATTTTTTATTTGATTTCACATTCCACCTTCTACTTATCCTATTAAAGGAATGTGCAGAAGGTCCAATTCCTAAATAATATTTATTTTTCCAGTAAGCAGTATTATGATTTGAGAAGAAGCCAATTTTTCCAAAATTTGAAATTTCATAATGTACAAATCCTTTTTCCTTTGCTTTGTTTGTCAATAAATTAAATTGTTCAACAATTTCTTCATCAGATATTAAGCTTACTTTTTTGGTATCCACAAGATGTTTTAATGTCGTTTTCTTTTCCACTGTTAATGCATAAGGAGAAAAGTGCTGAATATCTAAATCAAACAGGAGATTTAAATTCTTTTCCCATTTTTCTAAAGTCTGATTTGGCAAACCGTAAATTAAATCAATTGTAATGTTATTAAAACCAACTTCTTTCGCCATTTGTATGCACTCTTTGGATTGAGTAGCATTATGCGATCTGTTCATAAATTTTAAATCTTCATTATCAAAAGATTGCACGCCAATACTTAAGCGATTTATCCCAATTCGTTTAAATTCATAAAGTTTTTCTTCTGTAATATCATCCGGATTACATTCTAATGTAATCTCAATATTTTCATCTATCAAATAATTTTGATAAATATTTTGCAAGATTTTTTCAATTTCAGAAGCTTGTAACATTGATGGGGTTCCTCCTCCAAAATAAATCGTTTTAACTATTTTATTTTCTAAATACATTTTCCGTAATTCCATTTCCTTTTCAATACATTTTAGCATCTCTACTTTATCTTTTTGCGAAATTCTAAAATAAAAATTGCAATAAGTACACTGCTGTTTACAGTAGGGAATATGTATATAAATTCCTGCCAAAATATTTTTTATGAAAAGTTTTGCGAATATAAAAATTTATTTACTTTTGCCGCAATTAATAATTAATCTAAATAAGAATAAGTGTTATGAAAAAAGCGATTTTAACGGGAATTTTATTCTCAATGCTTGCTGTTGTTTCTGCTCAAAACAGTGCTGAAAAAATTATTGCAGGAAATCAGGGCTTGTATATTGGTGGTTATGGTCAAATTGACTTTAATTTACCGACAAGAGATGGTGCAATCTACAAAAACGGGACTTTAGATGTGCACCGAATTATTACTTTTATTGGGTATAACTTCAATGATAAAGCTTCTTTTGTATCCGAAATTGAATACGAACATGTAACAGAGGTATATATTGAACAAGCATTTTTGGATTACAAAATTAAGGACAATATTTCGGTAAATGCAGGGCTTATGCTTATTCCAATGGGTATTCAAAACTTGTATCACGAACCGCCAACTTTTAATGGAGTGGAAAGAACCAATGTAGATAAATACATTGTGCCAACAACATGGAGGGAAATGGGAATTGGCATAAGCGGTAGAAGTATTGAGCATTCATTAAACTATCAATTTATGGTGGTAAATGGTTTTAACGGCTATGATGATGATGGAAACTTTTCAGGTAAAAACGGGCTAAGAAGTGGAAGGCAAAAAGGTGCAAAATCTTACATTACTTTTCCTGATTTTGCAGCAAGAGTTTCTTACTATGGACAAGCAGGATTAAACTTAGGTTTCTCCGCTTATATTGGCGAATCTGAAAGTAAGGCTTATAATGGGTTAGATTTAGCAAATGAAACTGCTGTTGCCTCTGCTGATTCTACTATTATTGGTGTTCAAATGCTTGGCGTAGATGCAAGATACCAAAAAGGTGCTTTACAATTAAGGGGACAATACATCTTAGCAAATCTTTCTAATACGAATCAGTACAATGCTTTTACAGCAAAAGATTTAGGGAGTAAATTAACAGGTTATTATGCTGAACTTGGATATAATTTATTAGCAACTTATAATACTACCAATGAGTTGATTGGTTTTGCGCGTTATGAAAATTACAATACCCATGCAGCAGCAGAAGGAATAGAAATTAATGAGGCGTACAACAGAACAGATATCACAATAGGATTAGGGTATAAAGTAGCTAAAGGAGCAATGTTTAAAGCAGATTATCAAATTTTATCTGATGCTAGTTCAGAAGGGAAAAAGGGGCAGTTCAACTTAGGAGTTGCTGTTTGGTTTTAATTTTTAGTGTTATTGATTAATCTAATGACTAAAAAAAAATACATTATTAGTAGAACAATTGCTCTTTTAACTTTTGCTTTACTCTTCTCTTCTTTTAAATTTTCGGATTGGGAGTATGAAAAGAAAAGTAGAGTTAAGATTCATACTTCTATTTCCAAAATTTTTAATAGTGGTACATATATACTTAATGATTTAGATGATACTTTTTATTCAATTAAAGAGAATGATTCTATTGTTGGGTATTTAGCAGTAACTAAGGCACTCTCCAAATTTCACTCCTTTGATTTTTACATAATTTTTGATGAAGATGCAAAACTTTTAAAAGTAGAAATACTTCATTACAGAGAAAACTATGGTGCAGAAATTTGTAATAAAAATTGGTTGAAACAATTTATTGGAATTGATACGAAAAGCTATTCTGATTTAAATAGAAAAATAGATGGGATTTCAGGAGCAACCCTATCAGTAAATAGTATAAAAAAAGAGGTATTTAAAACCGCAAATAAATTAAAGTTAAACTATGATGTTTATCATAAAACAGATAAATAACTAACTGTATTCTTGCAAAAAAATTAAATTGAAAAACACACTATTTGTATTAAGCATTTTATTTGTTTTTACTGCATTTTCTCAAAATAAAAATGATAGTATTTCTATTGAAAAAAAGATTAGAGAAGTAGTAATTACTGCTACAAAATCATCAAAAGCATTAGCTAATTTGCCAATTCCAGGAAGCATAATTAATAAAAAAGAAATTACTGAAACTGCCGCAACAAAGCTAGATGAAGTAATAGAAAAGCAAACAGGAATTATAAGTGTCCCCACCAAAACAGGGACAAAGGGAGTGCAAATACAAGGATTAGACGCTTCCTACACTGCCATTCTATTAGATGGTAGCACAATGATTGGCAGGTCATTTGGTGCATTGGATTTAAATAGAATTTCTTTGGCTGATATTGAAAAGATTGAAATTATTAGAGGTGCTTCATCTTCTTTGTATGGTTCAAACGCATTAGCAGGAGTAATTAATCTTATCAGTAAAAGTCAAGTAGAAGATGGGAAGAATATTTTTTTAGGATTAAAATATGGCACGAATAATAGCTTAAATACTAGCGCACTTTATCAATATAAAAAAGAGGGATTGCAACTTTCTAACTCCATAGACTATTATAAATCTGATGGCTATGATTTAATAGAATCTGATTTACTAAACACTGTAAATCCTTTTAATAATTATTCGTTTCGCACTAAAATAAAGTACAATTTATTAAAAAAGATAATTTTTAAAACCAATGCAAGATATTTTAGTCAAAAGCAAGAAAACACAGGAGAAAAATCTAATTTGCTTTTGGAAGGAGAAAGTAAAATAAAAGAATGGAATTTAGGTTCATCAATTAAGTATTTGATACATTCTAATTTCTCTATAGAAGCGGAAATTTATACTACAAATTATAAAACAGATGAGTTTTTACTAAATCAAAATGGTAGTTTATTTAGCGATAATTATTTTGACCATACATTATTGCTATCAGAATTAAAGAATAATTTTAACATTAAAGGAGTAAATGGAATTATAGGATTTGGAACAACAAAGGAAAACTTGGATCGAAAAGATTTTTCAAGCACTGCACAACAAGATTTAAAGTTTTTATATGGGCAATTGGATTTACTCGCTTTTGGAATTGTAGATGTTATTGCAGGAAGTAGATATGATAATTACAACAATTATTCTCCTGAAATATCTAACAAATTGGCATTAGGATTTCCTATTTCAAAACAAATTAAAATAAATGGCTCGGTTGGAACGGGTTTTAAAATCCCCGATTTCAGACAAAGGTATTTTGATTTTACTAACTCCACAATTGGCTATACGGTTTTAGGAAGAGAGGTCGCTTTTGAGAGATTAAACGCCATGGAAAATGATGGTATGTTGCAAAGTATTTTTATTCCTTTTTCAGAAATAAATTCTCCATTAAAATCAGAAACTTCCCTTAATATAAATATGGGCATTAAATTTAAGCTTTATGAAAAAGCATCTTTTAATATCAATTTTTTCAAGAATACAGTAGTGAATTTAATTGAAGTTCAACTAGTAGCAAACAAAACAAATACTTTGCCTGTTTTTAGTTATTTTAATCTAAATCAAGTGGAAACAAAGGGGTTTGAATTTAATACAAACTTTCGTCTAAATTCTAAACTAGAAATAAAAGCAGGATATCAATTACTTTTCGCTTTCGATAGTGATATTAAAAACAAATTTGAAACAGAAGATATGTACGCAAAAGATACTAAAACGCAAGTAAGTTTCAAGCTAAATAAAGGTGACTATTTTGGTCTTTTTGGCAGGTCTAGACATCTTGCAAATCTTAAATTATTTTATCAATTTAACGATAAAGTAGATATAAATACCATCATAACTTATAGAAGTAAATATGCTATTAATGATTCTAATGGAAATGCTTTTTTAGATACTTATGATGAGTTTATAGATGGCTACGCACTTTGTGATGTTGGCATCACTCATCATACAAATGCTTCAAAATCTATTCAGCTAGGTATAAAAAACATCTTTGGCTTTACCAATCCGGAATACATTAGCAGTATTTCAGGAAGATTATATTACATTAACCTTAAAATAAATTTTAAAACCTAACCCAAATAATAATAAATAAAAATGAAAACAATGAAAACAAAATTAATTTTATCAATGCTTACACTAGCAGTTGTGTTTACAGCATGTAAAAAGGAAAACCCTGAAGTCGTTAATACAGTAATAACTGCTACAATTACGGAATTAGATGCTCAAGCCGCAACATTTTTACCTAACCCTCCGCCAGCACCTCCAACTATTACTGGTGATTATACAAAGTTCAGTTTTGCAGAAGGGACTGTTGTGGAAGGAGATGATTGGGATATTGCATTTAGGTCAACCTCTATAGTTTTTAATGGAGGTGTCGCTTCCGATTCTTCTCAACCAGATAGAATAGGTAATGCTGCTGCCTATTTAATAGATGGCACAATGGAAGATATTAGCTCCGTTAATGAGAGTTTATTACTACAAGATGCAGCAATTTCTACTGCAATAATTGATGATATGGGTATTCAGCAAATGGGCTGGTCTGTTTATGATTTTAATACCAATTTAATTTCTCCAATTGCAGGGAAAATACTAGTAATAAGAACTCATGACAACAAATATGCTAAAATTGAGATTCTTAATTTTTATGATGCTGCATTTTCAAATGTGTATGGCGGTTTTTACACCTTTAATTATGTATATCAATCAGAAGCAGTAAATTTAACTTTCTAAATAAAAAAAGGGTTAGTAATAAAAAAAGCATCCATTTGGGTGCTTTTTTTATTTTTGTAGAAATTTAGAACTTATGAAAAATGAATTCTTAAAAGGCTTAACTTCAGATGAAGTAGCTATTTTAAAAAATAAAGGAACAGAAGCTCCTTTTAGTGGGGAATACAATAACAATTTTGAAGCTGGAATTTTTGTTTGCAGAGCGTGTAAATCTCCATTGTATGAATCAAATTCTAAATTTAATTCTGGATGTGGCTGGCCTTCATTTGATGATGAAATTGAAGGTGCAATTATTCGTTATGAAGATTTAAGTGGAGGAAGGGCTAGGACTGAAATATGTTGTGCTAAATGTGATGGACATTTAGGGCATGTATTTAAAGGAGAGCAGATAACAGAAAAAGATACAAGGCATTGCGTAAACTCCTTAAGTTTACAATTTAAAGCATATAATAATTTAGAGAAAGCCACTTTTGGAGCAGGATGTTTTTGGCAAGTTGAAAAGATATTTAAAACAACTAAGGGAGTTTACTTATCATCAGTTGGATATATGGGTGGAAATACAAAAAACCCAACTTATAAGGAAGTCTGTAAAGGAGATACGAATCATGCAGAAGTGGTTCATGTTTATTTTAATCCTGAGATTATTTCATACAAAAATGTACTTGCTATTTTTTGGGAGAATCATAACCCAACTACTTTAAATAAACAAGGAGTAGATGTTGGTACACAATACCGATCGGTTGTTTTTTATCATTCTCAGGAGCAAAAAGAGTTAGCTGAACAATCAATTATTAGCCAACAACAGAAATGGAAGAATCCTATTGTTACTCAAATTATTCCAGCAAAAAAATATTACAGAGCAGAGGAATATCATCAGAATTATCTCAATAAAAACAACTTAGGAAGTTGCGGAATATGATTTTTTTGGAAGGGATATACAAAAAGTAGTTCCCTCTCCTTTTATCGAACTTTTTACAAATATCTTTCCCTTATGGTACTCCTCTATTATTCTTTTAGAAAGAGAAAGTCCCAAGCCCCATCCCCTTTTTTTGGAAGTTACTCCCGGCTTGAAAATAGAGCTAATAAGCCCAGGTTCTATACCTTTTCCAGAATCATGAATGTGAATTTTAATTTTATCTATTTCATCTACTATTTCAATTTTTATTAGCCCCATCCCCTTCATGGAATCCACAGCATTTTTACAAATATTTTCTATTACCCAATTTAATAGTACGGTACTTACAGGAATAATTATTGGCGATTCTTTATATAAAATCTCAAATTTAACTTTCTCTGGCAAACGAGATTTCAGATAATTTGTAGCATCTACTACTAAATCCACAATATCCATTTCTTTTAAAATTGGTTTTGAACCAATTTTTGAAAACCTATCCGTTATTGTTTCTAAACGATTAATGTCTTTCTCCATTTCCATCACCATACCTCTTGTTTCTTTTTTTGATTTTAGAAGTTCCACCCAAGCCATAAGGGAAGAAAGTGGAGTGCCAATTTGATGTGCAGTTTCTTTTGCCATACCTGCCCACACTTGGTTTTGCTCTGCCTTTCTAGCAGAGCTAAAAGCAAAATAAGCAATAACCATAAAAAATGAAATAAGCCCTAATTGAAACATGGGATAATAACGCAATCTAGTAAGCAAAATAGAATCCTTGTAGTAAAGCTGCTGTTTATAATCTTCAAAAACCTGAATTTCAATTGGATCATTTTGTGCCTTCATTATTTTTAGTTGCTTTTGCAAATATTCATCCGTTATTTCACTTATTGGGTTTAAATTTCTGTAATTTAAAATACTATCATTTTCATCTGCTAAAATTATAGGAATATTTTCATTTGATTCCATTACTTTTATGGCCAATGAAAAGTTTCCATCATCTGAAATATTCACCATTTGATTGGTAGCATACGCCCAAATTTCAATCTTCTTTTTTTCTTCATAAGCCAAAGATTTAACTAAAGAATTGGTAACAAAAAGGGAAGAAATCCCAATAATGATGGCAAAAATTAAAAGCCAAAATTTCCAAGTTTTTTTTCTATTATAAATATTCATCTTTTTGTTTTTTATTCTTCATCTTTCCATTCTAAAATCACATCTTGTTCTTTTTCTTCTGTAGTTTTTATACTATCTGTTTTTTGATTTAAAACATCCTCTTTTATTATTGTTTTTATCTGTTCTGCCTCTTTTTTAACTTCCGTTTTTATCTTTTCCTTTATTTTTATTTTATCAAAAGAAATATCTGGATCATCCACATTTCCCGCCATTTTTAAATACAAAGTTGTACGCCCAAGCCCATCATCTTTCACCACTCCAAGTTCATTCTCTAAATTTTTATTTTTACTTCTTGCTTTCTTTGAAATCAATTCTGATAGCAATAACCTTATTTGATAATCAATCTCATTATCAAAACTATGTGTACCAGAAATAAAAACCGAAAGAGCAGTTGATTTTATTTCCATGGCAGGAATAATTATGTTGTTATTCCCTATTTTTATAGTGTTTTCAAGTGTAGAAAATTTTACATTTTTTAGTTCTTCTACACTTACATAAGAGGATAAGTTAAGAAGCGGTGAAAATTCTAAAAGCTCTCCTTTTTCTATTATTAAATGTGAGTTGAGCTGCAATTTGTTTGGGTCAAACTCAAAGCCAGGATTCCAAGTCGATTGCAATTGTATATCAGCTGTCCCAACTCCTTTTATATGTTTGTCCTGAATAAATTCTTGTCCGAAATTTTGAAAACCAGTAAATAAATCTCTAATATTTATTTTCTCTAAATGGGCTGAAGCAAATAATTTAAAATAGTTAAACGGTCTTTCAAAAAACTTTATTTCACCACTTATTTCCCCATTTAAAGTATTCATTTTTACATCTTTCGCTCTAAGAGTGTAATTCTTATAATCAATCCCCGCATCAATATTTTTAGCAACAAAATACTGATAGCTTAGCTGTTCTATTTTTGTTTGTAAATCTACTTCAATCCAATTTGGGAGAGTTGAAGCGGATGTACCTTCTCCTGAATTAATATCTTTTATTGTCAACAATTCATCAAACTTTATATATACCGATTCTAGGTTTCCTTGCAGTTGAATTTTAGGTGCTTCTGCAAGCAAATACGGAATAAAATCAGTAATTGTACCATCAAATTTTAGGTCGCTATCAGAAATAGTAATCTCACTTTTTTCTACTACTATTTTATTATTATTTATATAACAATTAAGAAATGGAAATCTAAAAACAAGCGGGGAGTTTTTGTATTGGAATTCTACATTTTTTAGCTCCACATCCGATTGATGTTTTGCCTGCAAAAAATTATTTTTCATTTTTTTGGAGAAAGACAACAGTCCATTATATTTTGTCCTTGCAACAAGTGTGCCCTTCATATTAAAAAACGGAGTGCTTTTAAATTGGTGATTCACTTCCGCCAAATCTAAATTAGTAGTAATGTCTGTTGTAAGATAATAGTTATTTAAATTACTTACCCTAAATGAGCCGCTTAGCGTTCCATTTCCAGTTTTAGCAGAACAATTTTCTGTCTTTATTAGGGTGCCTTCAAAATTATTGTTTTTGCCATTATCAATATTTCCGTTAATAGAAACTGCCGAAAGTTTAAAAGGATTTTCTTTCAAATTAAAGCCACCATTGGTGATAGTGAAATCCATATTAAAATGCGGATTACTGGTTTTACTAATTGTCCCTTTTATTACTCCTTTACAGCTTAAATCGCCATCCGCCAAAAATGAGCTACAAACAGATTTGAACTTTTCTGGCATGTGTGTAAGCACGCTTTTCAATCTTTGATTATCTGCTGAAATATTCAAGTTTACATTTTTCCCTTTTACTTCCCCGTTTAAAAAAAGCTGTACATCTTCAATAAATAGCTCCCCATTTAAAATTTCTAATATACTATCCGAAAGAGAAAAGTTGGCATCTAATTTACATTCTTTGTTCTGAATATAATCCGCACTTCCAACTATTAAATTTTTCATATGCAAATTACCATTCACAGAAAACTCAGATTGGTTTTCTCCATCAAATAAAAGCAATATCTTCTGTGTGTTTCCTTTTATATTTATGTTTTTCTTTTGGTGAGAATAGGTAATTTTACTATCCGAAAAATAAACTTGATTTATCTTTACTTTTTTCTTTTTATCCTTTACTTCTTTAAATATTTTAAAATTCGGCTTTCCATCAAAATCATACTTTATATTTAGATTAGCATTAAGCAATACAACTTTCATTATTTCTTGTTTCCCATCAATTAAATTGAGAATATTGAACTGTAAATAACTCTGATTTGCATACAAAAGAGTATCCTTATTATTTGGTTCTTTTTCCATTATTAGCACATCTGTAAGTTTTACTGATGCATAAGGAAAGGTTTCAAAAACCGAAAAATTAATTTCTTTTACCTTGATTTCTGCCAGAGAATTTTCACGAATATTTGTAAGTATTATTTGTTCGATTTTCCCTCCATAAATATAAGTAACACCTATACCAAGGAGTACAGAAAAAAGTAAAAGCAACAGGGTAATTTTTATTATTTTCTTTAAAACTCTCATCTACTAAAAATAAATTGTAAAGCCATAACGAATTTTGAAGGTAAACTCATATAAAGTTTATATCCTTTTTAAAAGATTTATCTCATCCTCTGTTAAAAACCGACACTTTTTCCTGGGAAGATCTTTTTTACTAAGCCCTGCAAAAAACACCTTATCTATCCAAGAAACATTATACTTTAATTGTTCAAAAATCTGATTTATTAACTTTGTTCCTCCAAAAGTGATTTCTATTCCAATTTCGTTTTTTTCTTTATTTTCAATATAGGAAATTTTTTCTATATTTATTTTTTTAGATGCAATAATAAGCCCTGCTTGTATTTTTTTTAAATCAGTTAATTTCAAATCTTTATCTAACGATACATGATATATTTCCTTTATTCTTTTTTTAGGGTTTGTTAGTTTTTTAGCAAGTTCCGTGTCGTTAGTAAAAAATAGCAATCCGGTATTATTTTTCCCCATTCTGTTTATAGGATAAATTTCTTCTTTGCATGCTCCTTTTATTAGTTGAAAAACATCTTTTTTATTTGGAGAATTTTCCATTCTTCCGCTATAATTTTTTGGTTTGTTAAGAAGTAAATATCGTAGTGTTTCGGATTTTATTTTAGCATCATTAAATTTCACCTCATCAGTTAGTTTTACTTTATATCCCATCTGAGTAATTACTTTCCCATTTACTTTTACAACCCCCGCCTGAATAAATGTATCTGCTTCCCTGCGACTACAAATTCCCGCATGAGCTATGTATTTATTAAGTCGCATTAAGCTATCATCTGTTTGCTTTTTTTTGTTTTGTCTTTTTCTAAAAGTTGATTTTTCTCTTCTTTGCATTATTTAGTTTTTTGGCAAAGATAGGAAATCCTAAGCGTTAAAAAGCATCTTTAAAGTGCTCTATTTTAGCTTTTTGAGAAGATAGAATTATAGCAATAATATCAAAGCGGATTTCATAGTTCAAATCTTTTTGCTCTAAATAACCCTCTGCTGCATCTTTAAAAAGCAATTGTTTTTTCCCTGAAACAAAAGCTTGTGGCTCTCCAAAGATATTTGTAGAACGACATTTCACCTCAACAAAAACCAAAAAATTTCCATCTTTTGCAATAATATCTACTTCTGCTTTTTGGAATCGCCAATTTTTTTCCAAAATAATATAGCCTAAATCCGTCAAATAGCTTTGTGCAATTTGCTCACCTTCTTCTCCTTTTTTATTGTGCTCTGCCATATCCTAAAATCTAATTAGGTGTAAATATAAAATTATTATCTTTACACAAAAAAAGAATGAAGAAAGGTTTCCTAATCCTATTTGTTTTTTGCTATTGTTTTTCCTTTGGACAAACCCTTTACAATCCCCAAGATTTGTATGATACACCCGGTGGGCTTTTTGAAGAGGATTCCATCAGAAGTATTCATTTAAACTTTTATAATTCAAATTATCATCCTGATTTGGTGGTTGCGTGGTATTATGCCCCAGATGAAAGAATGCCTGCTACTTTGACAATGAATGGGGCGGTGTATGATAGTGTTGGGGTGAGGTATAAAGGGAACTCTACTTTTTGTATCCCTAATAATACTTTGAATCCGAAAGTACCTTATAATATTGATATGAACTATTACATCAGTGGACAAAAATTATTGGACTACAAAAAAATAAAATTGGCAAATGCTTGGCTGGATCCTACATTTGTAAAACAAATTGTTGGCAGTAATATTTATAGAAAGTACTTGCCAACTGGCGAATCTAATTTGATGAAACTGTATGTACAAAGTAATTATTTGGGGCTTTATGTAAATGATGAGGCGCTTAATAAGCAGTTTCTAAAAAAGCATTTTAACGAAAAATCAGGTCCACTATTTAAGTGTGATAATATTAATCGTTTTTGTGATACGGCTGGGGCTCCTTCTGCCATGCCTTCCAATTTATATTATATGGGAGATGACAGTACGCTCTATTATAATAGTTATGATATAAAGTCTGATAATGGATGGAAAGAATTGGTAAACCTGATTAAAGTAATTGATTTAGATTTTGCTAATGTGGATAGTGTTTTAAATGTAGATAGAACGCTATGGGCATTTGCGGTCAATCAAACTATTCTAAATTTGGATTGTTATAATACTTATTTCGCTCACAATTATTATTTGTATCAAACCAAAGACGGCTTGTTTCAGATGATTCCTTGGGATTTGGACAATAGTTTTGTAGGCGCTCTTATGGGCTCTGATTATTGGAGTCCTTCCAATGTTTATGAGTACGATCCTTATTTTACGGCTGCTCCTTTGGGGGGCTCTCAGCCTGCGCTGGAAAGACCACTTTTGTATAAATTATTAAATCATCCTTTTTATAGAAAATTATATACTGCTCACATCCGAACTATAATGAGTGAATCCTTAGATACTGCTGTGATAAGGGCTGAAATAACTAATCTGCAAAGCTTAGGATATAATGCAGCAAATACGGATCAAAATAAAGGATTTACCATGCAAAATTATTCCTATAATGTTGAATCTGCAATATGGGCATCTTTCGGTTGGGGGATTGGTGGTATTATAAGTAGCATTGATGAAAGAAAAACTTTTTTACAAAATCATCCTGAAATTTCTTTTATACCACCTACTATAACAAATGTAACGGTAAATAATAATTTGGTAACGGCTGAGGTTTTTAATGGTAATACTGTTAAGCTGATGGCAACAGAAAGTGAGTACAATTCCAAATTTCAATCTTTTACCATGTTGGATGATGGACAAAATGGAGATGCAGTGTCGGGGGATGGTCTTTTTACTACTGCTTTTCCTTTTCAGGGTTCGGGGAATGATGTAAAATTTTACATTCGTTCAGAAAATAATGATGCATTAATGCTCAATCCACAAAGCGCAGAATATGAATTTTATGTGTATTCTGCTGTAAGTGGCATAACGGATATTAAGCCTAACAATAACAGGAAACTTATTAAAATTACGGATGTGCTTGGGCGAACTACAAAAGTAAAAAAAGGCGTTCCTCTTTTTTACATTTATGATGATGGTACAGTGGAGAAGAAATTGATTTTAGAATAAATTACTGCTTAATAATTTTTGCAGAATGGATTGTTTTCTCTTTTTTGGCAAGTTAGTTTTAGAGAAACTTATGTATAATGAGAAATTCAAACTCTATATTAGCAAAAATCTCAAAATAGGACCGTAAGGTCTACCAAAAAGAAACATTAGGCTATATCTAAATTATTGAAGTATTAATTTCTTATTGATTATTCCTTTCTCTGTTTCAATCTCAAGGAAGTAAATCGCTTTTGGGGTTTCTTTTAAATCTATTTGTTTTGTGTACTCACCAAAAAACTGCTGTTTACTTTCAACAAATACACGCTCACCTAACCCATTGAATATTCTAATCTCAATATTTTGTTTCTTTTCACTTGTAAAAGTGATATTAAACACATCCTCTGATGGGTTAGGATAAATGCTAAGATCTACTATGTTAAGCTCAGTAATGTCTGTGGATATCCAAGTCACATTAAAATAAATAGTATCAGAAATACATTGATTGACATCTGCCACTATCACCCAATAGGTTCCATTAGCAGTTGGTGTGATTTGCTGTGTAGTTTCAGTTGTATTCCATTGATATGAGTAAGGAGTGTTTCCTCCTACAACACTTGCATCTAAATCAAGCCCAACTTGAGATACAGTTGCAATAGGATTTCCAGTTATAGTTAAGTCTAAAGTAATAACACTATCGCAACCATTGGAATTTGTTGTGATATAAGTAGCTGTATTATTACTTGTAGTATAAGTTACTCCATCTATCCATGTATAACTACTGCAAGAGGTTTGTGTATCTGTGGAAGTAGATGGATTATTTATAGTTAAGTCTAAAGTAATAACACTATCACAACCATTGGAATTTGTTGTGATATAAGTAGCTGTATTATTACTTGTAGTATAAGTTACTCCATCTATCCATGTATAACTACTGCAAGAGGTTTGTGTATCTGTGGAAGTAGATGGATTATTTATAGTTAAGTCTAAAGTAATAACACTATCACAACCATTGGAATTTGTTGTGATATAAGTAGCTGTATTATTACTTGTAGTATAAGTTACTCCATCTATCCATGTATAACTACTGCAAGAGGTTTGTGTATCTGTGGAAGTAGATGGATTATTTATAGTTAAGTCTAAAGTAATAACACTATCGCAACCATTTGAGTTTGTAAAAGTACTATCATAATAAGTACCACTTATAGTATAAGTAGTTCCATTCCAAACGACACTATCACACACTGTAATGTTATTGTAGGAAGAAGAATTAATTTCAATAACTGCATCTACTTTTTCCATATTGGAATAACAAGGTGATTTTTGCACCTCCCAATCATAAAAGAAATAATAATATCCTGCAGAAGCATTTGTTCCTGTTATCGAAACTATATCAGAGATATTATATGGAAAAATTGCTGATGCATCATTTCTAAATAAATCAGAATTAGATCCGTTAATTCCTAATTGCATATTATTCTCCACAGGCAAATCAAAGTTTAAATACACTCTTACGCCAGAAGGAGAAGAAGGGATATAGATATTGGTATCTGCAAGTACAGCATTACTACTATTTCTTAGTTCAATTATTCGGTATGCAGAAGAGTTTGAATAAACCAAAACTGAAACTAAAGCTGATGGTTTATAATTATCAAAAATAAGATGTCTATTTCCCTGATAATAACCTCCTCCACCAAATGTATTGTCAGGTGGTCCTCCAAAAATTATTGGGTAATTTATCTCTGAGCGAGCAAAATAAGAAGTAGTATTATTTAGAATTGGGGTTTGGAATATCAAACCACTTCCTACTAGGTTATTTGCTAAGGAATCAGAATACCACACAGCAGATGAAGAATTTGCTTGAAGTAATAATGAAGCGCCAACACAAGCAGTATCGCCTTGTAAAACAATATGTGCACTTATTACATCAATATAATTTTGCATAAAAAGTGTATCAGAGCCATATTGATTTGATGTAATTAAAGTAATTGAATAAACTCCTCCGTTTAGATAAACATGAGTAGGATTCTGTAAGGTTGAAGTATTTCCATCTCCAAAATCCCAATTCCAAGAAATCGGGCCATTAGTTGATAAATCAGTAAAAGAAACTGATCCATCACAAGAAATAGTATCGCTTACTAAAAAATCAGTAGTGGGAGGAAGTGCGGGGAAATTACATGACCAATCTGCTTCAAAACCTGTACCGTTTACTGCAGCATCTGCATGCAAATAAACTGTTATCTCTCCACCAGTTGATACTAATGTTCCGGGACTCCCGGTTAATGCATTACAAAATTGTCCTAATGAAGGTGCAGAAGTATCTCCACCATCAAACACTTCTAAATAATCCCAATTACAATATGTAGATGAACTTGGAGCTTCAACATCAAAACTAATAAAGTTTAAGGTGATCTGATTACTTCCAGAAGGCGAAATGGTTATCCAACTGTTATTGTTGTCATAATAGTTTGAGTTAGGCCCTCCCACATCAAAAAGTGTACCATTACAACCCGTTTGTGTAACTCCTGCACCACTTGGTGGTAAGGTAATTATACAAGAATTAGCTGGATCAATACTAATTATTGATTGGTAGATAATACTATCTGTACCTAAAGGACCATTAGCAATCAGTGAAACAGAGTAAGTACCGTAATTTAAATAAGTATGAGTTGGATTGGCAGAAGTACTTGAATTCCCATCACCAAAATCCCAAACATATGTATTTGAATAAGAAGATGTATTAGTAAAACTTACAGTTGCTGGAGTATTACAAAAAACACTATCACTTACTATAAAATTAGCAATAGGTGGAGAAGTAATTTGTAAATCTATGTTCCATAAACCCCTGCCATAAGTAGATGCATAAAGTATATTAGATTGATATTGAATCTCTAACTCAGTAACAATTACATTTGGTAAACTATTATTATTAAATAAGTTCCAATCTGTTAAAGTAGAATCTGTTGTAAAAACACCCAAATCCGTACCAATATATAAGGTTTGTGTTGAAGTATTCTCATCTAAAACAATACAATTTGCAGGAATGTTAGGAAGTGTTCCAGATATATTTTGCCAACTTGTCCCACCATCAGATGAGTGATATACCTTTTCTCCGGTAGTATAACCCGATAATGTTATCCATATTTTATTTTCATCAGCAGGATGAACAATAATATAGCTTATGGTTTTATAAGGTAAAGACCCTGTAATATTTATCCAAGTATTACCTCCATCTGAAGTTTTAAATATATTTGGCCCATCAGAAAAATATATTACAGAGGGATCGGATTTAGAAACAGCAATTTCATCTATTTTACCACCATTAGTTTGATTGTTTGTTATTGTATTCCAACTATTCCCTCCATCAGTTGATTTTTCTAATTCATCATAACCTACATATATAATATTTGGATCGTTTCTATCTAAAACATAAGGAGTTTCCCATGCTCCGTTACCGCTAGAAATCGTTGAGAAACTATTACCTCCATTAGTTGATTTTCTGATGTCACCATAATATAGTGCTCCATACATGGTATTAGAATTTAAATAATCAATAATACATTCCATACCGTCACCACCAATTACAGCATCCCAATTTAAATTTGTTTTTAAAAAAGTGCCATTATCTTGGGATCCTGTAATAACTTTATCTTGGACTGTTTGCGACACTCCTAAACTATAAAACTGAGTAATATGTAAACCATCAGAGATATCTGTCCAATTATTACCATGATTGCTAGAAAAATACAAACCACCATCATTAGCAGAATAGACATAATTATTTAAAGGATTATATTCTAACATATGCTCATCAGCATGCATATAATTTGCACCTCCACCTCCATACCAATGTGTATTCAAATTCCAATTTTGACCACCATCAATTGATTTCCAACAATTTACTCCTCCAACAAACAATACATCCTCATCTAGAGGAGAAACAGTTAATGCTAAATCATACCAAGCTTGCCCACCAGAATCAGAACCGTTTGCTGACCACCCTAAAAGGTTAGGGCTATTAGCTTGTTGAATCCAACTAACCCCTTCATCTGTGGATTTATATATACCATAAAAGCCGTTATTATTATCTCCAAAGAGTGCATAAACTACTGATGGATTATCATCAGTAACCGCTACAGCTACTCTAACTACATTATTAGTAGTTGGAAGCCCTATACCTGCTTGATTCCATGTTACACCATTGTCAGTTGATTTGTATACAGAGGTATTGCCTTTAGATCCTCCATATATTATATTTGAATTAGTAGGATGAAATTCCATTGATGTAATGTTAACAGAAGAAAATGTGTGAACAAAAGTTATGCCAGCATCAGCCGATCTATATATTCCATTACTTGTGGCAACAATAATATTATCAGGATTATTTGGATCAATTAACACTCTGTTTCCTCTATAATATTGAGTAATATTAAAGGATAAACCTGTAGTTATAAATGTAGCACCCCCATCAAAAGACTTCATTAATCCATAGGAATAAGTATCACCTCCATCCCTATCTCCAGTAATAATAAACAATGTATCAGGATTGTTTGGATGTATCGCAATATCAGAAACTCCTAAGTTTGTAAGGAAATCTGTAGATGTTGACCATGTTTGTCCTCCATTTAATGATTTCCAAAAGCCTCCAGCAGGTGCCCCAATATATATTATATTAGGATTAGTGGGATGAAACACAATAGAATTAACTCTACCTATTCCTCTTTTTCTACCACTTGATTCTAACGGAACATTATCAGGACCTACCTGCGACCAAACATTTGTAGGTGCCATTCTATACTGATTATTAGCTAATCTTAAACTATTATATTCTTCAAATAATATATCAGGGTGTTGTATGCCGTCTGGAAAAACTCTCTGCTCTATAAAATTTTCCCATCTTTTGAATTGTTTCCAGCCTTTCCCTTTCTCAATTACTCTATTCTCCCAATATTCCTCAAAATCTTTTTGAATATCGTAAAAATTTATTGTTGGATCTTGCATTTTGTCAACCCAATTTTGCCCAAACCCAAACATAGGCAAGCAAAGTAATATAAGTAGTAGTTTTTTCATTCTATAACTATTCTTTTCTCTACTGTTCCATCATCATAAATGTAAAAGAGGACTTCATTCTTAGTGCCTTTTGTTTCTCTTCCTAATAGGTCTGTTACTTTAAGAAGTTCTTTGTTTGTAAAGTGTTCTTTAATTGCTGAAGTAGTGTTACAAGGATTTGTGTAATTACAATTAGTATTGAATGTAACAAAACTATCAAAGCCACCTGCCCAATTATTAGTTGCATATCCAATATTATCTACCTCAACACAAGTTA
>JACKQG010000376.1_pt1 | contig 65552 bp, 55 predicted proteins | sample 8237621 | NCBI WGS metagenome assembly JACKQG01 (sample SAMN15677084, study PRJNA649215) | marine metagenome | biome: marine; feature: Black Sea; material: saline water; isolation source: suspended particulate matter (SPM) from the Black Sea western gyre | collected 2013-06-09/2013-06-10 | depth... | reverse complement strand
GTAGTGGTACAGATACGCTGGCTTTGAAAACGACTGCACGTAAAGCCGGTGATTCATACATCATCAACGGCCAGAAAGTATGGACTTCACGTGCGGAACATTCTGATTTGATGCTGCTTCTGGCCCGGACAGCCAAGCGTGAAGATGTGGAAAAGAGAACTGACGGATTATCTGTTTTTATCGTGGATATGCGGGATTCCCTTGAAAATGGATTAACCATCAGACCTATCAGAACGATGCTTAATCATGCTACGACAGAAGTGTTTTTTGATGAGTTACGTGTTCCGCAGGAAAATCTGATTGGTGAAGAAGGAAAGGGATTTCGTTATATCATTGATGGAATGAATGCTGAAAGAATTCTCATTGCATCAGAGTGCATTGGCGACTCACGTTGGTTTATTAAAAAGGCGGTGGATTATGCCAATGAGCGTATCGTCTTTGAGCGTCAGATTGGTAAAAATCAGGGTATACAGTTCCCAATTGCGCAGTCTCACGCTGCAACTGAGGCCGCGGCACTGATGACGGAAAAGGCAACACTCTTGTATGAAGCCGGAAAACGTCCCGGAGCAGAAGCAAATATGGCAAAATTGCTGGCTTCCGAAGCCAGCTGGAAAGCAGCGGAAGCTTGTTTACAAACACACGGTGGTTACGGATTTGCGGAAGAATATGATGTTGAACGTAAGTACAGGGAGACACGGTTGTATCAGATTGCACCGATTTCTACTAATCTCATACTTTCATACATTGCCGAGCATGTGCTGGGACTACCAAGGTCATATTGATGGGGGCGCTTAAAGGATTATTGGTAGTGAGTCTGGAACAGGCAGTTGCTGCTCCATTTGTCTCATCAAGGCTTGCTGACGCTGGGGCACGCGTAATTAAAATTGAACGTCCGGAAGGCGATTTTGCCCGCAATTATGATCATGTTGTAAATGGTGATTCGGCTTATTTTGTCTGGCTCAATCGTGGTAAAGAATCAATTGCCATGGATTTGAGTCAACCCGAAGAAATTCGCTTGCTGCTTGCGATGCTTAAAAAAGCAGATGTCCTGATCGAAAATTTTAAACCGGGTTCATTGGCAAAATTAGGTATTGTAGTTGAGGAGTTACGGAAAGAAAATCCGAAACTGATTAGCTGCTCGATCAGCGGTTATGGAAGTCATGGTGATTGGTCTAAAATGAAGGCTTATGATCTGTTGATACAGGCTGAAACAGGCCTTTCTTCAATCACGGGTTCCGCAGATGCACCAGGACGTGTTGGAGTATCAGTGGCTGATATTGCTACAGGAATGTATTCCTGGTCGGCAATTCTGGAAGCATTGATCAGCAGAGGCATAAACGGTTGCGGGAAACACATTGAGGTTTCGCTCTTTGATGCCTTAGCAGACTGGATGGCTGTTCCCTTATTGTGGTATGATTATGGCGGAAAAGCTCCGGAAAGGGTCGGTTTATCTCATCCGTCGATTTGTCCTTATGGCGCTTTCAAAACAGCAGACGGAAAAACGCTTTTGCTCTCGATTCAGAATGAGCGGGAATGGAAACGTTTTTGTGAGGAAATTCTTAAAGATGCAGGTTTTGCAAAACAATTTCCTGACAATTCAATCCGCTTATTAAACCGTTCAAGTGTGGATAAACGCGTTGCAGATGTACTTGGAAAACTGAATCATACTGATGCAGCAGCAAAATTGAAAAAGTTTGAAATTGCCTTTGGAACGCTAAATGATTTACAGGGACTGTCCTCTCATCCTGTTCTGCGGCGCGTTGAAATTGCGGATCAGGAAGTCAGAATTAATATACCAGCTCCTCCAGCAATATTTGATAATTCTCCAAAGAACTCACTTGGAGAAGTCCCTGCCCTGAATCAGCATGGTGCCGCAATACGTGAAGAATTTTCGCAATACTATAATAATTCTGAGAATAATTAATGAATACGGAATACGATGCATGGATTGGCAAAACTGAGGTTTTTAAGGAGCAGCTCTCAGAATTAAATATTAAACGACTTCAGCATACGCTTAATTTAGATGCTAAACCACTATCTTTAGGAGAAGAGGTCTTTCCGCTGGCATTGTTAATCCTTGGTGAACCGTCCTTACCGCCAAATCAACTTGGGGAAGACGGACATCCTGTACGGGGAGAATTTATGCCACCGATTCCTTTAAAACGTCGAATGTTTGCTGGAGGAGAATATGAGTTTTTTCAGCCTTTACGGGTCGGAGATTTGGTAAAGATAAGCTGGAAAATTACAGATGTTAACTTGAAGCAAGGAGAAAGTGGTGAGCTGATTTTTGTCAATATATTACGTGAGTTCCATGTTAGTGAAACTCTTTGTGCAACAGAAAATCGTACAATAGTTTACACTGATTCTGAACCAAAGAAGAGTGAGCTTAAGGATCGGGAAATACCAGGAGAGTGGATCGAGGAGATGAACACTGATCCAATTCAACTGTTCCGCTACTCAGCTCTGACTTTCAACGGTCATCGTATCCACTATGACAGAAGCTATGCAACCGAAGTTGAGGGCTATCCCGGACTTGTTATCCACGGTCCTCTGTTGGCAACCTGGCTCTCATTATTTGCTGCAGGCAAATCCGGACGTCAGCTGAAGAAATTCCGTTTCAGAGGGAAAAGGCCGGTTTTCGATTCACATCATTTTATGCTCACCGGAAAAAAGAGCGGTAACGATTCAGCAAGTTTGCGTGTGCTGGATCACCAGTATCAACTTGCAGTTTCCGCAGAAGCGGAGTTTTTTTAACAGTTACTAAAATTCAGGCCGCTAACTTATCAAATACCTGCCCCTGATTGTCAAATAAATGGCAGGTGTCTGGTGAGAACCCGATTGAAACCTGATCACCTTCATGTACCATTTTATCACCAGGCGAATGTACTGTTAGTTCTTTGTCTCCCTCGGTCCGCAAATAGAGATAAGTTTCACCACCAAGTCTTTCCACGGCAAAAACCTCTCCACGTAATTTTGCGTTTTCTTCTCCAGTCAATTCCAGATGCTCCGGTCGCACTCCAAAACGAACTATGTTACCCGTTGTAGCATTATCACCAGGTGAGCAGGGGATTTTAATTTTGAGTTTTTGGTCAATCTCAAATTCAACAGCTTTTTCAGAAATTCCTGAAATTTTTCCATCCATAAAATTCATTGATGGCGAGCCGATAAATCCTGCAACAAATAAATTTGCTGGGTTGTGGTACAAGTCCAGTGGTGCACCGACTTGTTCCACATAACCGTCACGCAGAACCACAATTTTGTCTGCCATAGTCATGGCTTCAACCTGATCGTGAGTGACATAAATCATGGTTGCATTCAGTTCACGGTGCAGTTTCGTCAGTTCAATCCGCATTTGAACTCTGAGTTTTGCGTCCAGATTTGAAAGTGGTTCATCGAAAAGAAAAACCTTTGGATCTCTGACAATGGCCCGTCCGATGGCAACTCGTTGTCTTTGACCACCGGAAAGTTCCTTCGGTTTGCGTTCCAGTAATTCTGTAATCTGTAAAACCTCTGCGGCTTCCCGGACTTTTTGATCAACAATCTGTTTGTCAGTCTTGGCCAGTTTCAAACCAAATGACATATTTTGGTAAACATTCATGTGCGGGTACAGAGCATATGATTGAAAAACCATCGCAATCCCACGCTTAGCGGGCGGCAAAAAATTTACTTGGGTACCGTCGATTTCAATCTCACCGCTGGTTACGTCCTCCAATCCTGCAATCAAACGCAGAAGAGTTGATTTGCCGCAACCGGAGGGCCCAACAAAGACGACAAATTCGTTGTCTTTGACTTCAAGGTCAACTCCGTGAATTACTTCTGTATCACCAAATTGCTTATAGATTGACTGCATTTTTACATCTGCCATTTCTTACTCCTGCTTTCGCCTAATTTTAAAAGGTTTAGTGATCTGAAAAAACTAAAACTATACTGCTTAGTATCTCCACATACAGGTGATTCTGTCAAGTAGTCTTTAGAATGCCTTAGTATGAGAAAATTATAAATAATTATTTTGAAAAATATGTTTCAAAGAATAAAAAGAATCTTTTGGAATTCGTTTTTGAGTTGCAAAATCCACATAAACGATACCGAAACGTTGGGTGTAACCCTCTGCCCATTCAAAATTATCCATAAGTGACCAGGCAAAATAGCCTTTCAAATTCACCCCGTCTTCAAGAGCACGCGCAGCGGCACGTAAATAATCCCGGAAATACGCAACACGTTCAGGATCAGAAACCTTTCCCTCGGAGTCCAGTTTGTCCGGAGCAGCACATCCACTTTCAGTAATGTAGACAGGGAGATTCCCGTAACGATTCTTGAGCTCAAGAAGTTGTTGATAAAGCATTTCAGGATTGATTTCCCAACCTTTGATGGTTTGTGGAACTTCCGCTGGAGGTTGTAGGATTTCCACTCCCAGTGCAGTGTCCTGTGCAGAACGGGCTCGCATGGTGGTGTAATGGTTCAGTCCAAAAAAATCTAGCGGCTGCTGAATTAACTCCAAATCACCTTGCTGTATAAATGGAGCAAGTTCTGCTTCAAGTAATTGCGGATAGGTGCCCAGCAATGCCGGATCAGTGAAAGCCCGGTTTGAGAGCGCATCCAGTCTGGCACTTCCAGCAGGATCATTCTCCCAGTCTACTACAGGATGCATGACGATTACCGTGCCTATCTTTGTATCAGGAACTGTTTCACGTAGTTTGGAAACCGCAAGTCCATGCGCCAGATTCAGGTGATGCGTTACGGCCATCACCGCAGCTGCAGACTGCATTCCTGGTGCATGTCTACCCCAACCGTGTCCCAAGAGAGCGACAACATTCGGTTCATTGTGTGTGATGAAATTTGGAATGCGATCTCCAAAATTTCTACCCATAATTTCTGCATATTCCGCAAATTGGAAAGCAGTTTCTCTGTTGCGCCAACCTCCGAGATTTTCTAATCCTTGTGGTAAATCCCAGTGATTAAGGCAAAGCCACGGTTCAATGTTATGCTCCAACAAAGAATCCACTAGACGTTTATAAAAATCGATTCCGGCTTGATTGACCTTTCCGAAACCTTCAGGTTGAACGCGGGACCAGGCAGTGGAAAAACGATAGGCTTTTGCACCAAGTTCCGACATTAAACGAATATCTTCAGGATAACGCTGATAATGCTCACAGGCCACTGCACCGCTGCTTTGATCAACGATGTTTTGCGGATTCTCACAAAATGTATCCCAAATCGTTTTTCCGCGTCCATCTGCATTCACGGAACCTTCAATTTGGTAGCTTGAAGTAGAAACACCCCAGACAAAATTTTCAGGAAAATATGCCATTTTATAATTTAGTTTTTGTTTATTCTACAGGTGGAGTTCCTTTGAACCATTTCTGCCTGCCAAACCTCCTGAAAATTTTCTGCGGAACAACCATTCAAAATTTTCATAAGTATTCCAACTAACCTCACACCTGCATTGCTTGCCTGAGGACGCATAGTTGTCAAAGGTGGAATATTAGTTTTTGCTATTTCCAAATCATCATAACCTATCAATGAAATATCAGCACCAACTTTCAGTTGAAGTTGTTGGAGAGCCTGCAAGATTCCCGTGGCGGCTTCTGTTTGGAAAACGATTGCTGAGGGAGGTTCCGGTAGTTGCATCAGTTCCAATGTTTGTTGATAACTACTCAATTCGGCATCACCGTGGCGCCATTCCTTTACAAGTTCAGCATCAAAAGCAAGTCCAGCAGATTTTAATCCGTTTCTATAACCATCAAAACAAAAAGCTGGAAACATGTAATCCGGCTCGCCATTAATCAATGCTATCCTCTGATGGCCGAGTTCAGTTAAATATGTACAGGCTTCTTTAAATGCCAGTTCTCCGTCCATGTCGAGAAAAGCATGCGGACGCTTATCTTCGGTTCTTCCATACAATACAAAAGGGAACTCCTGATCAAGCAGATAAGAGATTCGTTCATCACTGGCTTTTGTCAGTGTTAATATCATACCATCAACACGCTTACCCTGTACCATTCTTCGAAGAGAATCTATTTCATGTTCAGAGTCAGGTGCAACAGAAATGGTTAAGTCGTACCCTACTTTGCTCAGACTAACGCTTATTCCAGCCAGTAAATCCAGAAAAAAAGTGTCTTTAAAATAATTTTGACCGGGTGAAAGAGCAATCCCGATGGTTTCCGTTTTTCCTTTCTGTAATCTTTGTGCTACAGGACTAGGATGATAGTTATGCTTTTTGGCTGCTACTCTAACTCGGTTACGGGTCTTAGTGCTGACGTCAGAATAACCAGCCAGTGCTCTTGATACGGTTGTGGGTGAAAGTTCCAACAATTTTGCAAGTTGGCGTAAATTTACAGTCATAAAATGTCAGTAGTAATGTTGATTATTAAGACAATTATTATTAATTGTTGATAAAGATAAAATTTGTTCAAATCGTTTTGAGCCTTTAGTTATGCAGTTTTATCCTTCTACTGTCAAGGTATCTCGAACTATTTTTTAGATAAAATAAAGAAAAGTTAATTTTTATGTTGACAGTTAATTATATTATCAATATTCTTGCACCGTGTAGTGTTTGAATTATTTTCCAAAACGTTTTGGGAAAAAATTTAGACAACACAAAATGGTGTGGTTTGTTGCCATTCCTGAATTGCTAATCCATAGAATGAAGGAGTAAGTCTATGAAACATTACTTGAAAGTAATGCAAGGAGCATTACTGGCAGTTATTTGTGCTGCATTGATTAATGTGCCTGCAATGGCAGGTGAATACAAGGGGCCTAATCTTAGTGGACAAACGGTCACTATCTCAGGTCCATGGTTGACGGCGGACGAAGAAAGTTTTGAAGCAGTTACTGCATATTTCGAGAAGGCCACGGGGGCCAAAGTCGAATATGCTGGATCAGACAGCTTCGAGCAACAAATCGTCATCGACATCAAGGCGGGTAGTCCACCGAACCTGGCGGCATTTCCACAGCCGGGCCTTGCGGCAAATATGGCGGCCATCGGCGGTTTAGTGCCTTTGGGAAGTGCTACCGCAAATTGGGTCAAAAGCAATTATGCAGCAGGACAGTCCTGGGTAGATCTGGGGACTTATCCCAGCAAAAGCGGAAAGAAAGAGTTTTATGGCTTTTTCTTTAATGTGAATGTCAAATCTTTAGTTTGGTATTCTCCGGAAAACTTTTCAGACGGCGGATATGCTGTACCGAAAACGATGGAAGAATTGATTGCCTTGAGCGATCAAATCGTTAAAGATGGTGGTACTCCCTGGTGTATCGGACTTGGTTCTGGAGATGCAACCGGGTGGCCGGCAACTGACTGGGTTGAAGACCTGATGTTGCGCACACAACCGCCTTCAGTTTATGACGGTTGGGTAACTAACGATGTCAAGTTCAACGATCCACGCGTGGTTGCGGCGATTGAAACTTTCGGCCAATTCGCCAAAAACGGCAAATATGTTGACGGCGGAATGGCGGCCGTCGGTTCGACCGATTTCCGGGACAGCCCCAAAGGTTTGTTCACTGTGCCTCCACGATGCTATATGCACCGTCAAGCCAGTTTCATTCCGGCTTTTTTCCCGAAAAGCGTGAAGGTCGGTGAAGATGCGGATTTCTTCTATTTCCCGTCTTATTCCACTAAAAAATTGGGTAACCCGGTTTTAGGCGGTGGAACTTTATTGGCTATGGCCAAAGACAGCAAAGCCACCCGCGAGTTCATCAAGTATTTGCAACATCCGAAATCTCACGAAATTTGGATGGCCCGTGCCGGATTTTTAACTCCGCACAAAGGCGTGGACTTGAGCAAGTATTCCAGCGCGACTTTGCGTAAACAAGGTGAAATTTTGCAAAACGCAACCACCTTCCGTTTTGACGGTTCCGACCTGATGCCGGGAGCAATCGGCGCAGGTGCATTTTGGAGCCAAATGGTTTATTATGTAAGTGGCGCATCAGCCAAAAAAGTTGCTGATAATGTCCAAGCTACTTGGGATTCAATTAAGTAATAGTCCCTACGAGAGGGCCGCATTAAAATGCGGCCTTCTTTGTGATCCATCCACTGGTGTAATAAATTAAATTGCGGAGAATATTGTGAAAACTATGACCTGTAGACAACTTGGAGGAGCGTGCGATAAAGAATTTCAAGCGGCCTCTTTTGATGAAATAGCGGAAATGAGCAAACAACATGGCATGGAAATGTTTCAGCTAAATGATGAAGCACATCTTAAAGCCATGAATGAAATGCAGGAACTTATGCAAAAACCGGAGGCAATGAAAGAGTGGTTTGAGAATATGAAAAAAGATTATGACTCATTACCTGAGGATTAGTAGCGGATCATGTCCAAGCAACTGGAGATTCGATTAAGTACTAATTCCAGCCAGTAGCATTACATTAAAAAAAGTCCCTCTTCGCACTAAATGTCGTCGCAATTATATATGTTTGTTTTTAGATGTTTGAATTGTAACAAAAAAGATAAAATTAAAAGATTTTACGTAAAATAAAAGATAGCATGAAAACACTCATTGTCTTTGCACATCCAGAAAGAAATAGTTTTAATGGTGCAATGCTGGATACTGCAAAAACTGTCCTCAAAACACCTGGAAATGAAGTCAAAATTTCGGAACTGAATCAAATGGGTTTCGATCCACTTTCGAACCGCTCAAATTTTAAAACAGTCAAAGATAACGACTATTTCAAGCCACAAGTCGAAGAAAAACATGCTTCTGAAAACGATGGCTTTGCGGAAGATGTAGAAACAGAAATTCAGAAAATAGAATGGTGCGATTTGATGATTTGGCAATTTCCGCTTTGGTGGTTTAGCCTTCCGGCTGTTTTGAAAGGTTGGGTTGATCGAACCTTTGTTATGGGGCGCGTTTATGGGATGGGCAAAATTTACGACACTGGAGCTTTTAAAGGAAAACGCGCACTTTTGTCATTGACCACCGGAGGCCCAGAACCGGCTTATAATAAAGGCGGTTTCAACGGAGATATTGACAGTATTTTGAAACCGATTCAGCGGGGAATGTTGAAATTTACCGGATTTGATGTTTTGTCTCCCCATATTGTCTATGGAGCAGCACAACTTTCTGATGATGAACGAAAAGTAAAATTAGTGCAATTTCAAACTCGTCTTGAAAATATCGTAAAAGAGCATGCGATTGAAGTGCTAGAATATTAAGGACATTGCTACAAAAAAAAGGCGTGTCGAGCAATCAAATTACTTTGCTGAAATTCTGAATGATGTTACGGATCGTCCTCCTGTTTCCGGAGATGTACTTTAATTAAATCCGGAAAATAAAACAGATATTTCCTTTAACTTCAATAGTCCGGAATGGTCACACAACTTCTAAGCGCTTTCCTCGCCGTTGTTTTAGGCGTTGGAGCTTGTACGCTTTATTATGTCGGTTCTAATTTTCTGCTCGATTTGGCATTTACCGATTCCGGAGAAAATGCGGTTCGCAACAGCCGTCAACGGGGCGCCATTCGTCCGTGGTTATTTTTAGCTCCCGCCCTTTTGATTCTTTCCATTTATCTCGTTTATCCCGTTTTTGAAACACTGCGTTTGAGTTTTTACAATTTCGGCGGATTTGAATTTGTCGGCCTGAACAATTATATTTGGGCCACCAAAAATCCGGAATTTTTACTAGCCATCGGTAATAATTTTATGTGGTTGCTGGTTGTGCCGTCGTTGAGCGTGGCTTTCGGTTTGGCGGTTGCGGTTTTAGCGGACAAACTTTGGTGGGGAACGCTGGCCAAATCTTTGATTTTTATGCCGATGGCTATTTCATTTGTCGGCGCAAGTGTGATTTGGAAATTCGTTTATGATTATCGGGGGCCGGATACTGATCAAATCGGCAGTTTGAATGCTTTTGTAATGATGTTCGGTTTTGAGCCGCAAGCCTGGATAACACTTCCGTTTTGGAATAATTTTTTCTTGATGGTAATTTTGGTTTGGATTCAAACCGGATTTGCAATGGTCATTTTCAGTGCTGCTTTACGCGGAATTCCGGAAGCAACTTTGGAAGCCGCACGCATTGACGGAGCAGGTGAAATACAGATTTTTTTCAAAATAATGGTTCCGCAAATTATGGGGACAATCATGGTCGTTTGGACAACTATCACCATTATAGTCCTCAAAATATTTGATATTGTTTTAGCCATGACCAACGGCCAATGGAACACTGAAGTTTTAGCGAATTTGATGTTTGACTGGATGTTTCGGGGCGGCGGAGATTCCGGACGAGGAAGCATCGTCGCTTTGATGATTATGTTGGCGGTGATCCCGATTATGATTTGGAATATCCGTAACTTCCGCAAAGAAGAGGAGGCAAGATGATAATCCGGAAACCGAAATCACTGACTTTCGGAAAAGTCTTTAATCACTTAGCTTTGCTAGCCTTAGTTTTACTTTGGATTACGCCGACCATCGGCTTGCTCATCAGTTCATTTCGCGACAAAGAACAACTCGCCTACACCGGCTGGTGGACAGCACTTTCAACTTCTGAACAAAATGCGTGGGGACGAACCGGAACTGCCGAAGATCAAGTTAAAAAAGACGGAAAGTTCCTGATTTCCGGAACAATTTTAACTTCCAATGAAAAAACAATTCTAACTTACAATACCAATTTCAAAAACCTTTCCGCCTACAAATCCGGAGAAAGTATGATTTTCAAAGACGGCTCTCTTTTTACTTTGGAGTCCGACGGAAAGTACGAATGGATTTCGCAAAAACCTTTCACTCATAAACGGGGAAAACGTATTTTTTACGTAGCCGAAGTTCCTCCCATGTTTTCGTTGGACAATTACCGTGAAGTATTGGCTTCAGAAAATGTCGGTCAATCTTTTGTCAACACCTTCACCGTTACCATTCCGGCCACGATTATTCCGATTATGATTGCTGCTTTTGCGGCTTATGCTTTTGCCTGGATGGAGTTTCCGGGACGGCAATTTCTTTTTGTCTGCGTTGTCGGATTACTGGTCGTGCCTTTGCAAATGTCGCTGATTCCGTTGTTGACGATGTACAACAAAATTGGTGCATTTTTCGGCACAGAAGGAAAATCGTATTTAGGAATTTGGCTCGCTCATACAGGCTTTGGTTTGCCGCTCGCCATTTATTTACTCCGGAACTATATGGGCAGTCTTCCGCGTGACATTATCGAATCCGCCCGAATTGACGGTGCATCGCATTTCCAAATTTTCACAAAACTTGTTTTACCGCTTTCAGTTCCGGCGTTAGCTTCATTTTGCATTTTCCAATTTTTATGGGTATGGAATGATTTGTTGGTGGCCCTAGTATTTCTTGGTAAACAAGACGATCAAATTGTCCTCACCTCAAAACTCCGTGAACTACTTGGCTCACGCGGCGATAATTGGGAAATTTTAACCAGCAGTGCTTTTATCTCAATCATCGTGCCTTTATTTGTTTTTTTTGCTCTTCAGCGTTACTTCGTACGTGGATTAGTAACTGGCTCCGTAAAGGCCTGATTAAGTAAATGAAAAGATAAAATATTAATTGTAATTGAAATTAGAAAGAAAAATATGAGTTCTGTAGGTAATTCAAATATGATGTCAACTGAAGACTGGTGGAAATCTGCAGTGTTCTATCAAATATATCCTCGTAGTTTTTATGATGCTGATAACGACGGTATTGGAGATTTACAGGGGGTAATTGAAAAACTGGATCATCTAAATGACGGTAAAGGTGGTGGACTTGGTATTGATGCTATTTGGTTTTCTCCATTTTTCCCATCTCCACAAGCTGATTTTGGTTATGATGTCAGTGACTATTGTGATATTGATGTAGATTATGGAACGCTGACAGATTTTGATAATTTGCTGGCAGAAGCACACAAGCGTAATATTAAGGTGGTTTTGGATTTGGTGCTCAACCACTCTTCAGATCAGCATAAATGGTTTCAGGAATCTAGAAAAAACCAGTTCAATCCTAAAGCAGATTGGTATGTTTGGGCGGATCCTAAACCGGATGGTTCTCCACCGAACAATTGGCTTGCTGTATTTGGCGGCGCAGCTTGGACTTACGAACCGCAAAGGGAACAGTATTATTTACATAACTTTTTACCTGAGCAACCTGATTTGAACTGGTACAATCCTGAGGTAAGAGAGGCACTAGCTGATGTGGTCCGTTTCTGGATGAAGCGTGGTGTTGATGGATTTCGTTTAGATACTGCAAATTATTATGCCTATGATAAAAAGTTACGCGATAACCCTAAAAGGCCTCCTAATTCACGACCGTTGGAGGATGGTCAGGAAGCAAACCCACTCAGCAGTTACATTACAAAATACTCAAAAGATAGACCAGAAAATATTGAAATTATTCATTATTTACGCAGAATATTTGACGAAGGCAGTGCAATTACCTCTGTTGGAGAAATTGGAAGCAGTGAAGGCTTGGACGAAACCCTAAAACTCGGTGCAGATTATGTCAAGCATGGTGACGGACTGCATATGGCATATACCTTTGCAATGTTGAATAAAGAAATGAGTGCAGAGTACTTTGATCACATAGTGCGAGTTACTGAAGATTCAATTGAAGATGGCTGGCCCTGTTGGTCTTTGAGTAATCATGATTGTACCCGCATGATGACCCGTTACGATTGTTTTGCAGAGAGAGATGGATTTCAACAAATGATGCTGCTCTTAATGCTTTCTTTAAGAGGTACACCGATTATTTACTACGGTGAAGAAATTGATATGGAAGAATATCCAATTTCAAAAGCAGAAGTTAAGGACCCTCAGGGTATTCGTTTCTGGCCTGAAATTAAAGGACGAGATGGCTGCCGACTTCCATTCCCATGGGATTCCAAGGCCTCAAATCAAGGGTTTAATGAGGGAACAAAACCCTGGCTTCCTGCCAAAAACACTTTAACTCTTGATCAGGTAGTTGCTGATCCTAATAGTACATTTTATGTACTAAAGGAAATGTTGACAATCCGCAAACAATATTCTGCATTACAAAAAGGAAGTTTCAGGGAACTCTTGATAGAAGGCGAATGTTTTGTTTTTGAAAGGAAAACTGAAAATCAATCAATGTTGATTGCTGCTAATTTTTCTGCAGAGGAACAGATTATTAACTTACCAAGCAAAGTCGTCAAAGAATTGACTCCAACCACATTGAAACGTCGTTGCTCACTAAGTGGTGATAAATTGAATTTACCTGGTTGCGGCTATTTTTTAGGAATGATATGAGGCATCACGCAATTTGTTTGTCTAAAAACTCAATAATACAATTCTATTGATCGACAACCTTTAAAGTAACGGTATCACAGTTATGATCATTTCAGCGGAAACGTTGACGTACATCCTCAAGCTCTTCTCCAACACCGGGTATTTTGGAACTGGTCCACTGCTTAAAAAGTGATGTTCCGCCTTCGATTAGTTTTTCAATCCGATTTTGTTCAGTCTCAGTCGTAATTTCAATTACCTCACATGTATCCAGTTTAGCGCTCAGATAATCATCGCTGGTCATGATTTCGTCTACTAAACCTTTTTCTTTTGCCTGTGATGCCAGCCAATATTCTCCTGTAGAAATATCTTCAATATCTACATCTGGGCGGCCATTTTTAATAAGGGTTTTGAAAGCTTCATGAATAGCTGCAATGTCGTCCTGCAGTTTTTGTTTACCTTCATCAGTAACTTCAGTAAATGGTGTGACAGTTCGTTTGTATTTACCAGCCGTGAATAGGTGATAATCTACCTCATTTTTTTGTAAAACACGATGAAAATTTGGAATGCCGGCTACTACTCCAATCGAGCCAATAATAGCAAATGGTGCAGCAATTATTTTATCTGCTACTGCAGCCATCATATAACCTCCACTTGCCGCAACAGTGTCTACACAAACCACACTGCGCAAACCTGCCTGTTTGAGACGTTCAAGTTGAGAACTTGCCAAACCGTACTGGGGCACTGCACCCCCCGGACTGGTCAGACGGATAACAATTTCGTCGGCTGGTTGTGCTACCTGCAGGAGAAATGAAATTTGATCCCGAAGCTGTTCTACTTCTGAAGCCATCACGTTGCCGATGAATGTCAACACATAAACGCAATTAGAGTGATCTTTGAGAACATCCACAGTTTTCAGTCCTCCTTTTAATTTTTCGCGGATGGTACTGACTGTTTTGGCACTCTCTTCCTTGTCTTTTGATTTTTCTGCTTTCTCTTCCTTTTTCCTGGCTTTTTTCAAGAGCTTTGTGGCTTCTTTGGGTAAATAAGGTGAAAAATGCAGTTCTTTTTCCAGGCGTTCAAAATCACTGTCAAAGCGATTATTCCAATGTTTGAAGGACAAATGTGGTTCCTTTTTTCTGCGTTTACGTTTAAAAAAAATAAGTTTTAGCACCAGAGACAGACCAGCAAAAAGGAAAATTAATACTGCCGCATGATAAAAGGACCAATATTGCTCAAGATACTCGTTCATAAAATTATTTATTGTTTAATGTTAGTAGTCCCCAGCTTGGAGGAAGGATATAATTATGTTAGAATAATCAGTCTTTAATTTAAACAAAATTATTAGTTATTTTACATGTATAAGTCAGATCCAAATTTATTGAGAACAGTTTTTTTGTTAAGTGTTTGTTTTGCCCTTACAGGATCCACAAGCAGCCTTACGATTTCTGCCTCTTCTTTGGTTGGGTTTCAACTTGCTGACAACAAAGCACTGGCGACCTTACCGATTTCAATTCATTTGATTGGTACCATGCTGGCTGGAATTCCGGCTTCCTTACTGATGAAACGCGTAGGCCGCAAGTACGGTTTTATGATTGGTACCGGAATCGGTGCTATAGGTGCTATTTCTGCAGCAGCATCAATTATTTATGCCAGTTTTTTCTTTTTTTGTCTAAGCATATTCTGTTTGGGAACTTTGAGTGGTTTTGGCCAACTGTATCGTTTTGCTGCAGCAGATGTAGCTACCAATGAGTTTAAAACAAAAGCAGTCTCATTGGTCATGTTTGGAGGAATTATTGCGGGTTTTATTGGACCGACTGTCGCTTCGATGGCCAAAGATCTTATACCAAATGCTCAGTTTGCAGGAAGTTATCTGTTTGTTATACTGTTTTTTGTACTTACAGTCATGGTTTTGTCTGTAACTAAACTACCTAAGCCAAGCGAGGCAGAGCAAAAGGGGAAAACTCGTCCATTGAAAGAAATCTTCAGCCAGCCAAAATTTCTAGTTGCTGTATTGACCTCAATGGCGGGCTACGGAGTGATGGCTATGATAATGACCGCCACTCCACTGGCAATGACTGAAGGCAGTGGTCATCCATTCAGTGATGCAGCATTCGTTATTCAGTGGCATGTTGTAGGCATGTTTGCTCCTTCTTTTTTTACCGGCTCCTTAATCCATCGTTTTGGTGCAGTTCCGATTATCTTTACAGGGATACTGTTGAATATATTATGCGTAATAATAAATTTTTCCGGAACTGATGTACTTAATTTTTGGTCGGCCTTGATATTGTTAGGTATAGGCTGGAACTTCATGTTTGTGGCCGGCACAACTATGGTCACAGAAACCTATTACCCTGCAGAAAAAGCCATTGTACAGGGTGTTAATGACTTTCTTGTTTTTGGCTTTTCTGCTTTTTCATCATTGCTTGCAGGGGTACTCCAGACAACTATGGGGTGGGAGGTAGTAAATCTCAGTGCGATTCCATTGCTGGGATTGGTAGTAATTGCACTTCTTTGGTATACATTTGGTTATTCAGGAAAAAAAGGACTCTCATTCGTGGAACAAGAAATATGACTGATTTCAAAAGTAGAATCCAAATGTGACCACAAATCCACTTGGTGCTTTCAGAATGTCATTCCATTTGTCGGTGCGTGATTTTATATTTGCATCAAGATCTGCTCTTGAGCCTGATAGTAGACTCCATGTTTCCCAATATTCTACTACTTTTACGGACTGTTTGTGCGTGAGATTGTAACGTAGAATATCGATTGCTAAAAAGCCGATATCATTGAAGCGCAGTAGACCTGCTCCCAGACTGGCTACAGTAGTCTCAAAATGCATGTCAAACAATGCTTTCCCAGTAATGCGGTTGAAAGTTCTGTTGTACAAATTGATCGTACGGTGTTCTCTGGCAGCCATGAGGTAAAAATTCTCTCCATAAAACCATTTTAAAAACAGCGTTTCTTCTCTGAATCTGGATGTGCCGAAGTTTTCCCGTCGCTCTTTTTCCCAAATTCCAAAGAGCTCTGAATCACTGATTTCCGTACCAATCACAAACGGATCCCAATACACTCCAAGACTAACAGCAGGTGCAAGAATGATGATCGGGTTTAATCCATAACTGATGCCGAGCATATAAGCTCTGACTGAATCAGTACGTTTTGTAGGTTGAAGAGCTTCACTTGCAGCAGCAGGATCAAGATAGGGGTTATCAGAGTCGTCTTCATCAATAGTGACGTCCTGAGCAAGCACTGTGGATGTTAACAGCAGGAAAGAGGATAAAGCAATCAGCAGTGTTTGCAGCTGAAAATATTTCATTAAAAAAAATGGAGAAGGTACACGCAGCGAAAATAACTCAGCTGAATGCAGAAAAAATAATCCAGGCCGAAAAAAGGTATTCTGCTTCAGTTTAAGTTATTTGCTGCGTAGCAATGCAACAGATCAATGGCCATGCCAGGTACGGCACAAGTGTTTGTCTGAAATGGGTATAATAGGTACTTTGCCGAGGAAAGTTAGGTAACTGAGGAAAAATATACCGATAAACCCAAGAGTGATCAGTAATTCGTGCATGCCCATACTAACGTGATAATGACCAAAATCCTGCAGTGAAGGTACCACCATCAGGTAAACTACGAACCACTGTCCAATAACGACCCAGATACCCATTACCCGAATGTAATTCGGAATGCGGCACAATGTTTTAGGCAGCAGACCCAGAAATGGAATTGCAAAAACACCAATTATAATCAGCAAAAACATTGTAGCCCATGGCTGCTCCATGGAGCGAATTACCAAATAAGGTGTTTCTTCCGGCAAATCTGCATACCAGATTACAATGTATTGTGAATAGCCCATATAGGCCCAAAGCAACGAAAATGCAAATACCATCTTTGCTAAGTCATGCAGACGGTTAATTGTAATGTATTCTTCAATTCCAAATCGGTTTCTCACTGTAACAGCAATGACCAGCAAAAGTCCCATAAATGCATGCATATTGCCGACGATGAAAAAAACTCCAAAAAGTGTACTGAACCATTCCTGATCCAGAGTCATGATAAAATCCCAAGCCAAAAATGATCCACCAAAAGCATAAAGTAAAGCCAGTGCAGGAGCAATTTTTCTGGACAGTAATTCAAGACGTATCACTTCTTCTTCGTGATCTCCGTATCCATCCAACATTTTGTCCGCAAATTTTCCACCCCAATCTGAACCCAACAATTTGCGGGCTAGTGCAATGTCCGGCTTGATTGATGTTTTTACAAACCACCAGGAAACAGCATAGATTAAAAGGAGCCAGGCGATGTTACGGCTAACAAAGAACGGTAAATTTAACCAGCCGGCTTTAACTGCAACACCATGATGTAAAAAGGGGTTGTAAGTCCATTCATAAAGAACTCCGCTGCCAAAAAACACTATGATGAACATTACGAATGAATAAGGAAGAAAGCCAGCACATGCTTCTGCCAGACGTTTGAAGGGACGTCCCCATTTTGCATCCGTCAGTTGCCAGATCACACTAAAAAATATTCCTGCATGCGCAATTCCTGCCCAAAAGACAGTGTTAATCAAAAATGCCTGCCACGTTCTTTCCAGTCCAGCTTCACCTCCTGTTAAGAGGCCTACGAAAAACATGCCTGCACCCAAAATTATGAAGACCCATAGGAGTCGTTTAATATTATCTGGAATTGTAAAAAGAGATTTTTCTGCTATATCTTTCATTGACTGGAACCTTTACCGAACGTATCACTCATCATATAGTTGACCATGTCCCAACGATCCCTTACCGAAGTTTGTGCTCCGTATGAAGGCATAAAACCGCGTGGTTCCTGGAAAAAACTACCGTATTTAATTTTATTGTAGAGGTGCGGAGCAGCAGTTGACATTTTAAAAAATGCAGTGATTGGTGGTGCCGGAACACCTTTTTCAACTACCACTGTCTGCGACTGTCCATCTTCACCGTGACAGGCTGCACAGTAAGTATTATAAAGTGTTTTTCCTCTTGCAAGAGAATCTGCACTTGCCTGTGTTGGATTTTTTGGTGTAAATTCTCTCGGATTACCTCTAGTACCTGCACCATCACCGAAAACTGCAGGAACAAATGGATCAAAAATCTTAACTACTTTCCCCAAAACCAGACGCACTGGTACTGACTTTTCAGGAAACTTCTGATAACTTCCTTCTTCTTGTGGTTTGATACTTTTTCCATCATACATTTCGCGAAAGAAAGGATAGTCCTTACCGTCAAACCAGGGGAGAGCATCGTTTTCAATTCCATAACCTTTTTGTGGATCAAAGTATGGATACTGTTCCATTGCTCCAACTGAAGCGGAGGTCAATAAAATCGCTGCAATGATGGTTATCAAAAAATATTTATTTGGGTAATGTCTACTATTTTTCAACATGAACCTCCTCTGCACCATTCTTTTTCATGAGGTTCTCAAACTCTTCCAGTTTGGATTCTTCACACCGAACCACAACTCCAAAACGATCTCGCTGAAAACGAGGATAGTCTTTTGCCCCTTTTGGTATAGGGAAACGAAATGAGTCTATTATTCCTAAAAGTGCCAGACCTGCTAATGTGTGGATTGCTGCAAACAAAATTGTTAACTCAAAACCAATTATAGTGAATGGCGGAATTGCTACGATGGGCTTTCCACTGACAGGCAAAACCCAGTCTGAAGCAGTCCAGGCTGGTAAACTGTAACCAATAAAACAACCTAGTGCCCCAAACGCCAAAGCAATCCAGGGAACAATTGTAGTTGGTTCTCCCAATGCATGGTCAATTTCGTGGCGCGGACATGGAGAGATCACAGTTGGTTGAACACCCTCTTTACGAACTTGTTCAATGGTTTCTGTGGTCTCATCCAGATATTCAAAAATTGCCCATACTCCTGTAAATTTACTCATTAGTGACCTTTTGCAGCGTTTCTCATAGGAGGATTAGTTGCTTCTTTCAACTCCATTATTGCCATTGGTGGTAAACTCTTGGCAAATAAAGTAAAAAGTGTAAAAAAGAATCCGAAACTGCCAACAGTGATGCCTACTTCAACTACAGTTGGCCAGTATTCACCCCAGGCTGCAGGATCGTATTCGTGTTGTAATGAACTGCCGACAATATTAAAACGCTCAAACCACATTCCAATATTGACAAAAATTGTGATTATCCAAACTGCTAAGGCATTGTTTCTGATTTTCCAGCGCCAGAGAGGTATTGGTGCAATCACGTTGCAAAAAACCATCAGCCAAAATGCAATTTGTGGAAAGTTGATTTGATTTTCTCCTAATAAAGTCCAACTTTCCATTTCACCAAAAGGACGGTAGTAAAAAATCGCCCGCTCAAAAGGACTTCCGCTGTAATAACCAATGAAAAATTCAGAAGCATAAGCGTAGCCGACAATCATTGAAGTAAAAATAATCATCTTTGAAACGCTTTGTATTACATGATTTGTGATGTAATCCTGTAAACCAAAGACTGCTCGCATTGGAATCAAAACAGTCATTACCATGGAAAGTCCGGAAAAAATTGCTCCAGCTACAAAATATGGTGCAAAGATGGTGGTGTGCCAACCTGGAACAGAAGACATTGCAAAGTCCCAGGAAACAATGGAGTGTACCGAAAATACAAGCGGTGTTGCCAATGCGGCAAAAATTAAATATCCACGCATGTAATGTATCCACTGATGGTTAGTACCTCGCCAGGCTAAAGCCATTGGGGCATAAATCAGAGCTTTTAGTTTTTTACCTTTTCGAATTGCTTCATCACGTAAAATTGCCATGTCCGGAATCAAACCCAGCATGAAAAACATGATTGAAACGGACATGTAGGTTGTGACTGCAAAGACATCCCAGACAAGTGGAGACTTGAAATTGACCCAGAGCATCCTTTCATTTGGATATGGAATCAACCAGTAGGCCAGCCATGGGCGTCCTGTGTGCAGCAAGGGGAAAAGCCCTGCTGTCATCACGGCAAAAACTGTCATGGCTTCTGCACTGCGGTAAATTGCTGTTCTCCATGGTGCTCGAGTCAGATAAAATACTGCAGATATCAAAGTTCCTGCGTGGCCAATTCCAATCCAGAAAACGAAGTTTGTAATATAAAAACCCCAGGCAATAGGATGACTGATTCCGCTGTAGCCAATACCTACATCTACTTGAATAGCCAGACTCAATGCACCAAGTCCCAAAGCCATTAAAAAACCAAGCAGCAAAAGGTAGTATGAAGGACGCGGCTTGTCCAGCATTGCCAGCATCTCATCATTAATCTGTCCGTAATCCAAGGTGGTAGCCTTGATTCCAGGATGCCCTTGATGCTCATCAATGACCACCTTTCCGGCGGTTGCGTTATATTCCGCAGTTGTTCCCATTTATGCTCCGTATGCTCCTTGAATCATTTTGTTATCCGTGATTTTCTGAATTTTGATGAGAATCGTGGTTTTCTGAATTGTGACCGAGAACCTCTCTGGTGTTAACTTTTTTCAGGTAGGTAATGGCAGGTTTGTAATTTAATTCAGCAAGCACTTCATATTGGCGGTCCCTTTTATCTGCAGTTTCCCGCAAAGCGCTTTTGGCAACCTTACTCTCCGGATCCATCAAGTTTCCAAAGGTAATGGCTTTCGTGGGACAAGTCTGCTGACATGCTGTCAAAACTTCACCATCTTCCAAATCACGGCTAAGATCTTTTGCATCATATTTTGCAGTTTTAATACGCTGTACACAGAATGTACATTTTTCCATCACTCCAACTTCTCGTGTAGTGATTGTCGAATTCAATTGTTGATCCAGCGGAGCAGGAAATTCGTAGTTAAACCAGTTGAATCGTCTCACCTTATATGCACAGTTATTAGAACAGTAGCGTGTACCAACACAACGGTTATAGATCATTGCGTTCAATCCTTCAGGATTATGATATGTGGCATAGACAGGACATACTGTTTCGCAACCGGCATTTCCGCATTGCTGACAAAGCATTGGAGAAAAACGTGTTTCAAAATCGTCGCCATAGCCTTCAATGTAACGTTCCATACGAATCCAGGACATTTCTCGCCCAATTGCAGTTCTGATTTTTCCAACAACTGGTATATTGTTTTCTGCATAGCAGGCAACAACACAGGCGGAACAACCGTTACAACGGTCCAAATCAATCGTCATTCCCCAGCGGTATGGTTTGTAATAACCAGCTGTTTCTGAACGGTCAGGATAAAATTCAGTTGGACGCTTGTGTGCACTTCCATGATTTTCAGGATGTGCCAATTCTTCAACAGTAGTTGCTGCAGCAATCTCCCGACCCAACTGTCTGGCATTTCCGTCTGTATTAACGGTGTACGATTTTTCATTGATCAGCTTCAGCTCAGCTTGTACACCAACGAAGCTTAGATTACCGGCGTTGTCAAATTCGCCAGGCAAGAGTTGCATCACATTGATTCCGAAACCGTCAGCCACTTCTCCGGAATGTTGATGTCCTTGTCCCATAGGGATTGCAATTGCATCCCTGTGAATACCAAAATGATAATAAGCAGTAGCCTGTACAGAGCCATGAGGTGTCTTTACCTCAATTATCGCACGGTCATTGATTCCAAGTTTTTGTGCTGTGTCCGGATTAATTTCAACCCATGAATCCCATACAATCTGACTCATCGGGTTGGGAACTTCCTGCAACCAGGGCTTGTTGGCGCCACTACCGTCTCCTAGAAGAAGTGAAGTTGTGGGCAACAGCGTCAAACCTTCTTGGCCGACTAACTCAGGACTACTGACTTTGACAGCAGTAACTTTTCTGCTTAAAGCTGTTCGAGCGAATTTTGGTTTCTCATAGATCCCACCGTTTTCTAAAATACTAATCCAGAAATTTTCGAAACTTCTTGTGTCTCCAAGTTCACGTTGAATTTTACTCCATTTATCTTGAAGAAAATCCAGATAATTCGAATTTCCAGAGAATGCCGTTTTATCTATGCTTTGAACTGTATTTATTAAAATATCTTCACGGGCTTTTGCGTCAAAGGTATTCACTGCTGACATCACAGGCTGTTGAATACTTTTTACTCCACTTCGCGGGAATGCATCTCCCCAGCTTTCATAGGCTGTCAATGCAGGTAAAACCAGATTTGCCTCGTGTGTTGTTTCACTCTTTTGGGAGGCCAGGCTGACCACGAAAGTCTTCTTTATAGCTTCGGCAAATCCCATTGAAGGAGGAAGAGCATAAACAGGATTGGAATCGTCAATGATGAGTAGTTTTATTTTTCCGGCATCGAGATCACTGATTAACTCTAACAGATCCTGATGAGTTGATTTTTTAACAGCAGTTTGGTTATAAAAACGAAGTGTCTTGTCAAGTGCTCCGGAGACAGCATTTAATATATTTACTGCAACCAGAGTTTCAACACTCTGCTTTGTTGCAGATACATTGCCACCGCCAATTGCCAGTAAAGGTCCATGTTCCAGTGCCTCTTTTGCAAGACCTCTAATGGCTTCAGCAGAAACTCCTGTTTCCTCTGCCACGTTTTCCGGAGAGTATGATTCGAGGTAAGCCTTGAGGAATGTGTGACTTCCATTTTCCTGCTGAATAACTGCAGCAATTGCTAAAGCGACCAAGCCTTCGGTTCCCGGATTAATTACTACCCAACGGTCAGCTTTTGCTCCTGTCAGAGAAACGTGTGGAGAGATATGGACGAATTTATTTTTGTTGCCTTTTTGGTAGGCATGCATATCTGCAAAACGTCGTGCATTTTCGACAGGATTCCCCCACGTTTCGAGAAAATCGGCACTGAAATTGAGGATTAAACCTGCTTTTTCAAAAGCGTATTCTGGAACATCGGCACGGTTAAAAGCAATTTGATTTGCCTCAACCTGACTGTTTTGTGACAACAGCTCAAAATCTACACGTTTTCCTCCGCCTGCCGCCTGCAGCCATTCGTCCAGAAAGTCTCCCTCACTGCCAACGGCAGGTTTACCCAGGTAAGCTATTGCACCTGCTGCTGTTTGAGTCAGTGCAGAAAACTGTTGCAGGCCTTCTTGCCATGGAATCTTTTTCCCATCTGCCAGTGGATAGGCATGTCTGCTGGGATTGTAGAGAGTTTGTAATGAAGCTTGCCCTTTTGCGCAGAGTGCCCCTTGATTTAGCGGGTGATTGGGGTTTCCTTCTGCTTTCTGGGCTCGATGTTCCCGGGTTGTGACCATCATTCCACAAGCTGCATCACATTCTCTGCAGGTGGTCATGTATTGGTATGCAGTCTGCGGAGTATATTCATAATCCGTTGGCGGAACCAACATGGGGATTAATTTTTCCGGTTTGTTTTCACAACCAGCAACAACAGCAGTTGCACTGCCGGCACCCACATATTTGAATAAATTTCTTCGGCTGAGGCCCTTCTTCATTTTTCTCTCTTAGCTTTAATAATGGCAGGTGTAGCAGTCAAGCATATTTGGGTTGTGATAACCTTTTTCATTTACTAATCCAATTGCAGCTTCACGTTTTTTGTCCATTTCTTTGGCGTGATACCAACCGGCAATTGTACTTCCTGTACGTTTCCTTTCTTTGGCACCTTTCACCTGCAGGTGACACTCCATACACCAGCCCATTTTACCAAAATTTTCATCAACCTGTGTGATTACTTCCATTTGACGAACATCTCCATGACAGGCCAGACAACGTTGGTCACCTCCAGTCCTGAACTGAGCCAACTTGCATTCTAAACTGCGAGGTGCATTTTTAGTGTCACATCCTGCTCCGGCATCATCCAGTAATCGATTGCTGTCGGCATTAATGTGCTCTTTATGAGGGAAACGAACAAAATCCGGTACGTCATGTATTTTGACCCATGGAATAGGTTCTTTATCAGACCAAAAAGTTCGCATCTTATTGACCTCTTTGCTGTCAGGCTGCACTAATTTTTGTTCTTTGGGACCATGACAACCGATACAGGTACTGACAGGTGGAACTCCTGATGAAAAAGAGCGGCGTGCATAAAGGTGGCAATATTGACAGGCAATTCCGTTTTGTACTGTGTGAAGTTTATGACTGAAGGCAATGGGCTGTTCTTCTGCGTATGCTGTGGTAGTATTTAATGCCAAAAAAAATGCTGATACAAACAAGCCTACCAAGAAGTATTGTTTTAAATTTATGACTTTCTTTCCCAACATGTACTCGCTAAATTTGTGACTAGAGTTTTCATTAAATTACAATGAAATATGAGATCATGTAGACCTGAAAAAGGCAACCCTTTTTTTATTAATGTTGTATTATTATTAGTGTGGTTTTGATTATGTATCTAGTTATTAGCAGATGCTAATAGCTAAATATGCTTGATTAATCAACGAAAACTGCTTAGTCTACTGCAGATTGTAAAATCAACAACCATGAAAAACAGAACTGCTAGAAACTTGAAAATATTGTATTGGCGCTCCCACCGTGACTCGAACACGGAGCTAGGGTTTAGGAAACCCCTGTTTTATCCAGTTAAACTATGGGAGCAGAAATATATCAGGTAAGATCAGCTAATTTATTAAGCATAGAATTGCCAATAAAAATCAAGACAACAAATATAAATAAAACTCAATGCAGGCTGGATGAATTAATGATCAACAGCATCTGATTTGAATTATATTCTGCATATAAAATGAGATATCTTCAGTCTCTAAAATGTCGTCTTAAGATAAACAAACAAACTTCACAGGTTCTTAAATCATTCTCAAAAACAAATATAGATGTTAGAAAAATATAAAACTGTTGCAAGAGACATCATTGACTTGGCAGTCAGTGATGGAGCCGATCTAGTTTCGGTATCGCTTGCCAACTCAACCTCTTTTCAAGTTGATGTCCGTGACAAGAAAATTGAATCTCTTCAGGAATCAGGTTCTTCAGGAGTTCACCTGACAGTTTCTGTGAACAAGCGAAGGTCCACGGTTTCCTCCAATGATCTGCGGCTCGAGACTCTGGCACCGTTAATTCGTTCAACTTTGGATGCGCTGCCTCACATGGGAAAAGATGATTGTTACAGCCTGCCTGATCCTAAATTGCAAGGTCGTGCAGCGGTTAACCTAGAATTTCTAGATCCAAATTTTGACAAACTGTCAACAGAAGAAAAAGTGCAAATTCCATTAGATTTGGAAATGCTGGCAGTTAATTCTGACAAAAGACTAAGAACAGATCAGTCATTCTACTCTGACAGTATTTCTCACATGGTACATGCAGATTCAAATGGCTTTCTTGAGGGTGAGACAAAAACTCTCTACAGTCTCGGTGTCTCAATGATTGCAGATGATGTTGAATCAACGTCAACCGGTTCAAGTGATTCAACCAATATTGGACGTAAGCAAACAGACGGTTGGTACAGTGCCGCTCGATTTCACAATAATTTGATACCTGCCCAGGAAATTGTTGAAAAAGCCTGCCATAGAACTTTACGAAAACTTGGAGCAGTTAAACCTTTGAGTCAGGAAGTTCCGGTAATTTTCAGTCCTGAAATGGCACAAAGTTTTTTGGGTAAAATTGCGTCTGCACTCATGGGAGAGAATTTATTCCGTAAGCAGTCATTCCTATTGAACATGCTAAATGAGTCAATTGCTGCTTCAACAATCAATTTGAGTGACAACCCTCTGTTGCCCGGAAAGCTGGGCAGTCGTCATTTTGACAATGAAGGAGTAGAGGCAAAACCATTGATTTTGATTGAAAATGGAGTGTTGAAAAATTATATGCTTTCAACATATTCAGCAAACAAACTAGGTATGACTTCCAATGGACATTCAGGAGGAATCTCCAACCTGATTCTAAAACTTGGGGATTATTCTGAAGAGGAGTTGATTGGAAGTGTGAAAAATGGCTTATATTTGACATCCATGTCTGGTCAGGGAGCAAATATAGCGACAGGTGATTTTTCTCGTGGTGCACAGGGGATTTGGATTCGTGACGGTAAATTGGCGGAGCCGGTAAGCGAATTCACAATTGCTGGTACTTTTTCCGAGATGTTGAAAAATATAAAAATGATTGGCAGTGAAGTCGATGAGCGGAGTTCGATTCTCACACCAGCTTTTAAAATTGAAACATTGACTGTGAGTGGAACTTGACGTGATTAAGAAGAGCGGACCAGATCACGAACAGTTGAGGCTGAATGTTCAAGCAGAGATGTACGGAAATTTTCTCCTGATAGTCCTTGTTGTCGCAAATCTCTGGCAGTCAGTTTTAGTCCTTCAAGATAAGTAAGTACGGCAAATTCTGGAATCTCCTGATTTAACAATTTTTCTGTGCCTTCATACATTGCAACAAGCATTGTCTGATGTTGAGCATCGCCTAAAACAGAGCGCAATGTGGTACTTCCTTCTTCAAACTGTTGGCGAAAACTGCGGATATTTTCAAATGATAGTTTGTGAGATCCGGAAAATGGAGAAAGTTGCTGAACACCATTCACAGATTTTTCATGCAGAAATGAGTTACTGGCTTGATTTACATTCATACTAGTAGACTGGTTGTTGGTTAAAGTAGTGTCTATCGAGCTTCAATGTGATGCAAGCTCCATGAAAATTTAACACATTTTTAAAAGGTTATTTGTTTAATCCACGAAAAATACTCATAATTCGTTTTAGCGCACTGGGTGACTTAGTGCTGACGACGCCGGTATTTAGAGAAATAAAGCGTGTTTATCCGGATGCAGATGTTACACTGCTCACATCCAGTGGTTTTGGTTCCGTTTTGGATAATAACCCCCACATAGACAATTTCATAATGCACAACAGAAATGAGTCATTTTCAGAACTTAACTCATTGATTAAACAATTGCGCAAGGAAAAATATGATCTAATTTATGATGCTCACCGTTCTTTGAGAAGTATTTGGGTTGCACTGAATCTCTCCGGATTTAGTTTGTTCCAAACTCCCAAAGTATGGTCAATCAACAAACGCAGTTGGCGACGTGCTTTGTTGCTTAGTTTTAAGCTGAATCTGCTTAGAAATACAGTACCTCAACGAGTTCATCTGCTGGAGCCTTTGCAGCAAAATACCACCTTAGAACTTCAAAATCAGACAGAACTGTTTCCGGACCAAAGAGTTGTCACTCAGATCCAGAACTATCTGAAGAAAAACAAATTGCAATCCAAGAAATTTGTTGCGGTTAGTCCTTCTGCTTCTTATGGTTTAAAATGTTGGCCTCTGGATTATTTTGAAATACTGATTTCAAATGTACTTGAACAGGGTTTATCGATTGTACTGGTTGGAGGACCTGATGAAAGTGAGACATCTCAACTTGAAGAAAATTTTGCTGGAAAAATAATAAATGCTGCTGCTAAGTTTTCTCCACTTGAATCTGCTGAGTTGTTGCGACACGCAAGAATTGTTGTCACCAACGACTCTGCTGTCAGTCACCTTGCTGAAGCAATGCGTACTCCTGCAGTTGTGTTATTTGGCGCGACTGTGAAAGAATTTGGTTATGCACCTTTCTTAGAAGGTAGTAAAATGCTGGAAACAAAGGAGAGGTTGAGATGCAGACCTTGTTCCAAGGATGGTCGAGGTCATTGCAGAAATCCGGATGTTTTGCGTTGTTTGAAGGCTATTTCACCGGAAAGGGTGTTTACCACATTGGCAGAGAAATAGAAACTGTAGATAAAACAGCACCACAGATCATTACAATATTTGACAGTTGCTGTGGTTAGGATTGTCCTTTTTTGGATTCAGGCTCTTTGCTGCTGTTAGCAAAATTTGTATTCACTTCCTGAAGATTAAGCCGACCTGCATCAGCCATATCCCGCATAGATTGTGTAAATAATTTTCGTGCAGAACGAATTTCTTCTGAATCCGGAGATTTAGTTTTTAAAGAGGAAACTAGCGCAGCACGGCTTTTTTCAGGAAAACACATGATTGCAGCTTCTTTGATTTTTGAAGTTGAACCTGAAATTGCAGTAATAACATCATCAGGTTTTAATTTTCGCACAACTTCCAGCAAAATATCTTTTGGGACATCAGGTATCGACTCAAAAATAAAACAATGACTTTCAATATTTTCGCTAAGTTTTATATCTGATGTTCTTAATCCGTTGATCAATTCTTGTCTTGTATTGTAGTCTAAGTCGCCAAGAACATCAGCAATGAATTTTATTCCATCAACTCCAACTGTTCCCTGATCCGGAACATGCCGAGCTTTTTCTGCAAGGTTGTAACCAATTTTTTCAACCAGTTCCAGAGGAAATTCATGAAGTTTACCAAGTTCTAAGGCAACTTTTGTACGCTCATCTTTTGGAAGTTCACGTAACAACTCTGCGGCCTCTTCACTTTCCATACGTCCAAATACAAAAGCTTTTATTTTTGCAGGCTCATCTTTTACCAGAAATCCTATTTGAGCTGTTGCCAACTGGTCCATGAAGCCAAAGGGGTTTGTTTTGTTCTGTTCAGGATCTGTCAACTGCTTGGTGAGAAAAAACTTCTGCACATCTTTTAAAACAGCATTTTCATCCTCTGGAGAAGGAGAGGCATCTTCAGCCAATTTTTCCAGATCCAAAAATGTTTTTTGTGGAATTGTTCCTGTAAAAAGTTTTCTGGAAGTATTCATTCCCAAAATAGCAATAAGCTGTGTCAACATATCCATCGACTGCTTGTCCCGGGACATTTCATGGACTAATTCTTGTTTCCAGTCATCTCGACCTATGAGTTGCTTAACAATCTCCTGTATGAGACGCTCATTATCTGCTGTGAGCAGAGCATCATTCAGTTGTGATTCCTGTTGATCTTGATTTTCCAGTAGTTTATCATTTGGATCAGGAAAGGAGACAAAACCATGCGGAGTTGCTGCAGGCAGTTGTGGAGTATGTTGATTCGGCGGCATCAGGGCCGGCAAATCAGCTTGTTCAGTTGACTCGGCTTTTACTCTTCTCAGTTTCCAGAGAACCCAGAAAAATAAGAGGATCAAAAAGAGCAGCATTCCAGCAAGAATTTTTTCAATGTCATTCATTCTCTGCCAAATTGGTGATTCTTCTTTTGGTTCACCAGTCTCTTCGGTAAGAGGATCTACCTCTTCCTCTGTCGGCTTTTTATCTTTTTCTGATATTTTTGCGGCAGGAACTTCTTCAGGAACAGCTTTAGCCAGTGGGTCAGGTAAATCCTCAGCAGCAGAGCCCAGTTGTCCAGGAAATGGATCGCTGGGTAAAATTGGAACAAAAATTAGCTCATCTCCACGCTCATAATCAAGTCCACTGAGGATTGGAACGATTTCTCCAATATAAGTATTTACTGAAGGTGAAACTTCTTTATGCATGACCAAATCTACGCGCATTCGAGTAATTTGCCAGTATTTAGCACTACTGGTACTCGGAGGTTCGTTAAGTTGACCAAATCCCGGAAGGGTTTCATTTGCCATACTTACTGCACGCTCCTGACCAAACAATTTTACCCGTAAAACATAATCTTTGGGTTCAAGATAATATTTGAGTCCGTTACGGATTGCTTCTTCTATTTCAAATTGACGGATACTGAGTGACTTGACACGTTCCTGTGCCTGTACAGAGGTAAATGGACTGAGCCATAACAAAAATAGTGTGCAGATAAATATCTGAAGGAAAATAACAGGTAGCTTAATTGGTTTGTTATTAATTTGATAAAAATAAAATTTGGTTGTCATTCTTACCTGGAAAAACGCATGAGATATTTTTTCAGACCCTCATTTGTTGGATCAAGTTTAAGAGCATGCTGCCAGTTCTCTAATGCCATTCTGTTCCATCCAAGTCTATAGTAGATTGAACCCAGCATGGCAAAAGCTTGTGAAGAAAATGGATTAAGTTCTATTGCTCTACGGAGTGCTGTAATTGCTGCATCATAGTCTTCCTGCATGTATGTTTTTCGTGCCTGCAGCAAATAGCGTGTGGTTTCAACTTTGGCTTTCATGTCTATTCGACGGGGTTCAGGATCAGATTCCAAAACTGCGTCAGTATTTTCTTCTGTTTTTTCTCCAGCATTTTCTTTATTAGCTGCATCCGGCTCTTCTGTATTTAATGTCCCTGCATACTCTTTAGTCTCAGCTTCTTTTTCAGTACTATTATCAAGTTCAGAATCTGCTGACTTTTCTTCTTCAGCATCATCATTCTCAGTCTCAACCAGTTCAACAGCTGCATTATCAAGAGTATTTACAGAAGATTTTGCTGGAGTTGTAAAAGGCACATGCACCATTTTGAGTACATCGCGGCCGGTTAAATTGAGAAATTTAATATTTTCATCGAGAGTTTGTCTCAGTACTTCAACATTGAACAACGAAACTGGAGTGTTTACAACTGCAAAAATTGTAGTGTATGGACGTACTTGATTTACGATACCAACAATTTTTTCAGTTTGTGTCGGCACCCAGACATTGTTGTCAAATCCAGGTAATTTAATTTTTGAGATATTCTTGTCCTGTTTAGTGACAGGTACGGTTTCCAGAATATAACGAATGCTTACTGAAACTCCAACGTACTCCTTTGGTAACTTTTCCCGAAAAATAACGTCCAACTGTTTTTCTAAATCGTGCTCTACTTTTCTTTGTTCCGGAGGTGGAGGTAATTTAACATCTCCATTTTTACTACTGTTTGGAAGATCTCCGCTTTTTCCATCAGTAAATTTGCTAATTTCTTCTTCCTGCTCTTTCTTGATCTGGTTAAACGGAACAGCAAGTAATTCTTCAAGGGTTTGTTTTTTTTCAGCAGCTTCAGCAGCTTTTTCGGGTGAAGGATCTTCTGCTTGTACTTCATCTTCAGATTCTGAAGTGACCTGTGCAGATGCATTAGCTGCCAAACAAAAAATGAGCAGAGACAGGAACAGCACTCTGTAAAGAAATGTCTCTGCAGCCGAAACGGTATATTTTCTCATTCCTTACTCCAGATTGTTTAACATTTGACGTACTTCTTCATCTTTTGGATCTAAACGCTGAACATGCTGCCACATCTCCAAAGCTTCATCTTTTTCTTCGAGTAGAAAATGCAAAGACCCTTTCATTTTTAAGATAAAAATTTTGTCAGTTCGTTTCACTGCTACTTTCAACCCCTTTTCTGCCCATTCGAGTCCTGCAACATAGTCTCCTGTCTGGAAAGCTTCAAGTATTTTTACTCGATAATCTTTTAGTGCACTTCGTTGTTCTGGAGAGATTGAACTGTCAGAACGTTCAGGAAAACTTTTACGAATAATTGCAAGAGAATCTCCGCGCTCTGCATCAAAATTAATTGCCAGTGGAACTGCTTCTTTCAGGAAAGTGTCTACAGTTGGCAGAACCGTATCATCAAGGAGTAAGTTTATCTCCATTTTTATATTACTGGACGCAGGTGGAGCATTTTTAGTTTCTTCATTGCTTTGGATCAAAGAAAATTTTACATTGACCACAAAATCAGTTTTGGCAATATATTTTACCAATAACTCATGTAATTTTCTCCGGACAATCTGTTCCTCGTATGGAGCAATACTGTCAGAAAATGGTTTTGGAAAAGATGTCCGTTCGACTGAAACAGTATCACCACGTTCTGCAAAATAGAATTCCTGTGCAGGTATTAATTTTCGTAAAAATTGTTCCTGCGTTTCAGGTAAAGTGTTATCGAGCAAGACACTAACCTGAATTGTTTTAAGGGCTTCTTTTAATTCATGGTTTCGCTTTGTGCTTTCTGAAATTGTACCGTCATCAGTTAAATCATCATCAGTATCACTTTTTGCTGCATCAGAATTGAGGGGCAAGTTTTTTAACTGTACTTCCTGCAGCAATTTTTTGTCCCAATTTATGATCACAGATACGTTAAAACGTTCCGGCGAAAGATAACGTGACAACAATTGATCGATATTAACTTTGAGACTTTGTTCGAAGGCAGCAGTTTTTAAACTTAAACGTTTGCTGGTTGCATCCTGAAGAGGTACTGCTATTACAAAGTTTGGACTGTCAATTGGATGAATTAAGTTTGACTGCAGTTCTCCGCGTTGTAAAACCACACGCAGCAGTCTTTTGTTTCCTTGTGTTTCTTCAATCACAGTTACAGAGTTTTTGCCGCCATCAGTTTGTTGATTGAAGAGCACTTTTTTCTTTACCGGAAGATCTACCTCAGGTTCTACAGTTTCTTCTGTAGTTTTGCAGCCGTTAAGTACATTCAGCAGTATAAGACTGACTAAAAAATATGCTAAAAATGATCTAAATGATTTAAATTTGCCAGTTAGTTTCATGACACGACTTATTTGGTTACAATTCAAGATTGAAATTAGAATTTCCAGCCAATTGAAATAATTGATGCACCAGAGGCTGTGGCGCTTGTATCAGTTGTCAGCATTGCCAGGTAATGGTAATTAAGAGTTAATTGTTCTGCTACTGAGAAACTGAAACCTGTTTTGAAATAAGAAGGATTGTTAAAAGGTGTCACGGTCATCATACCCAGTCCTGCAATCATAGATAATGCAACCTGATCACCACCAAAATTGAAAACATCATAACTGATAGTGCCATCAATTAAAAATCCTGTAATTGCTTTTTCGTATTTTTCTGTTAGATTGGAATTATCATCGCTCAACATTGCTCCGCCTCCGGTAAAACTCCAGTCATCTGTAAGTCTCACCATCTTTTCTGCACCCAAAACTCTGGCCTGGTGATCTACTGAGGTACTGCTTCCAGTTGATGTGCTAGTGTATGTAATAGGGACTGTCATTTTACCGTAAAAGGCGTGAATGTAGGAACCACTTTTGGGCGGCATACCCGTAACTATTTTAGAAAATACAATTTCTCCATCTTTTGCCTCGTATGCATTTAGTGAAATTGAAAGTTGGTCTCCATCACTGGTAAATATAGCAATATCTAAAAACCCCTTTACATTCAATTCTTTGGCAGCTTCACGGCGATATTTGTCATCAGCAATTCCGCGGCTTATTTTAAGGAAACTACCGGAAATGTCGGTTCGAATTTGACTGCACGGTTCGCAAATACTGACTTTTAACTTAAGGAGATTAGTTAGTGTTTGTTGTAAACGGGCATTAGCAACTTTGCGAAAACTAGCTGGCAGTGCATCTCCATAAGAAATGCTTGAAATTGCAACTGAACTAATCTTTGACTGCATACTTTGAACTGCTTCAACTAGACTGGGTGTCAACTGTTCTAATTGAGAGATTTGCCTGTCTTTCCAAAAAACTGCTTCTTCTGCCTGTGCAGTAGTCATTATTAAAGCAAAGATGCATTGCAGCACAAGATATCTGCGCATAAACTTTTCCATTTGAAAAATGTCTAAAATTTGGTGTGTTTTTTGCTGATTCTCTTAAAGAGAAATAATTAATTTGGGCTTTCTCAACTCTGCAACCTTCCTGCCATTACAGACCAATCCCTATGTTGAATCGCATTGTTCTCACTGAAAAAAATCAAATTGCAACTTTGAAAGTAGTTGATGAGTTGAGGCATGTTGACATTCAGCCGGCAATGCATGCTCTTGAAGGGAGTATAGCTTCAAGTAACTCACAAAAGGTTAATCTTGATTTAAACAATCTGCAAGTCATAAGCCATGATACTCAGGAGTTACTGGGATTACTTATCAGGCATGTTCGCCTTCAAAATATCCCAATTACAATTTCAGGAAGTTCTCAGCTTGACCCGGCAATTCTGTTGTCTATTTCTGAAGGAAGACCACAAATTATTGAACAGCAACAACAGTTAAAAGACACGTTTACGATTAAACCAAAATATTTTTCTCGTTTTTCAACACCCTTCTTTTCTAAAGAGCAGACAAGTTCAGGAAATCAACTAATTGAAGAGATTCAAATAAAACGAAATTCTGCTGAAATGCTGGAACCAGAACTAGTTGAAAATCAGCCTGACGCAGTAAGTACTGTAGTGGAAACAGTACCAGTAAAATATACAAGCTGGATGCTGTTTGGTTGGATTATGTTTTTTAGTTTAACTGGCGTTTCCATTGTGCTACTGGTTTTGCTCTGGCCGGATTATCAGTCAGGAAAAATAGAGCAAGTGCTCCTCAAAGACAACTCATCTACTTTGGCAGAAAATAAGATATTGCAGAAAAATGAAATTGCTCAAGTAGCGACAAATAGTTCTCTGATGCTGGAAGTTAAAAAACAAAACCTGGTTAAAGTCCAACTCTTACTTGACGCAGGTGTTGACTTGGAATTAAGGGATCAGAATGGATACACACCTTTGATGCAGGCAGTCAAACTGCAAAATAAAGAACTGGTCAAACTACTGGTTGTTCATGGAGCAAATGTAGATATAGTAGACGATGTGAATGAATCACCACTAGTTTGGGCCACTTCACTGGAAGATGTTTCAATCGCAAAATTATTGTTGAGTCATGGTGCTAATCCGGATAAGGGTAATTTTTCTCCGCTGATGTGGGCGGCATTTCACGGAAATTATTCGATGCTGACGATGCTATTAAAAGCCAGGGCAAATTTGAATGCCAGAACTCATGAAGGTTGGACTGCTCTCATGTGGGCCGCAGAGAGAGGAAATTTGCAGGCCTTATGGGAATTGTTAAAACGTGGTGCAGAAGTAAACATGCAGAATAATAAAGGGCAAACAGCATTGATGCTGGCTGCCGGCAGTGGAAGATTAGGTGCTGTAGGTTTACTGCTGAATAATGGAGGGGATTCAAGTATTTTTGATTTTGAGAAGAAAACAGCAGTTAATTATGCCATTTTCAGCCGACGGAAAGAAATTCTTCAATTATTAGAAAATGAAACAAAGCGCTAATGCTACAAAAGATTAGAGGGAACAACTTCATAACTAGCAGTGAATTGACTGCAAATGTGCTATCAAAAGTTGAACTGCCTTCAGATTATGTCCACCTCCAGGAATAAGAATGTTGGCCTGCTGTTTACTGGGCTCCACAAATATTTCGTGCATTGGACGCACAGTAGTCAGATATTGTTCTGTCACAGATTCTACAGATCGTCCTCGCTCACTTAAATCCCGCTCCAAACGCCTGATGAATCTTAAGTCAGAAGGAACATCAACAAAAACTTTTAAATCCATCATTTCACAGAGTTGACTGTTACTCAAAACCAGAATACCATCCACTATTAATATTTGACATGGTGCTATATTTTTGGTTTTGGAATCTCTTAAATGTTGTGCGAAATCGTAAATAGGAACTTCAACCTTATTTCCGGAGATCAATTGCTTGAGATGTTTGACTAAAAGCTTTGTTTCCAAAGAATCCGGATGGTCAAAATTTATTTTAGTACGTTCTTCAAATGAGAGCTCCGGTCGGTGCCGGTAATAGGCGTCGTGGTGGAGTACTGCGATTTTTTCCGGACCTAAGCGTTCAATGATCTCATTTACAATGGTTGACTTTCCTGAACCAGAACCACCACTGATTCCCATCACAAAAGGTTTTGAATTAGAGTTATTCATAGGTAATTGGAATCTCAATAATATATTTTGTAAAACATGCGCAGTGACATCAGCAACAGAAAAACTGCAAACCAACGTTTGAGAATGTCTTTGTTCAGACTGTGAGCTAGTTTTGCACCCTGCGGAACCATAATTATGGTCATTGGTAAGATGCACAGAAAACCGGCTAAATTGAAATATCCATAGCTTAGCGGAGGCAAATCCGGATTGTTCCAGCCACTAAACACATATCCGATTACTCCGGGCAAGGAAATCATTAAACCTAAGCTTGCAGATGTACCAACGCTACTAAGCAATGGTAAGCTGTAAGCAGTTAAATAAGAAGTAAAAAAGACTCCACCACCAATACCCATCATGGCCGAAAACAGGCCTATCATTCCAGTGACACTCCAAAGTTTCAGCTGCACAGGTAGTTCTGTTCCTAGGACAAAATGCTTTTTTTGAAACAGGTTTAAGGCAATCAGCAGTGCCAGTATTGCAAAAATTGCTTTAAGTTCTGATCCGCTAAGTCTGCCTGCCAGGAATGAGCCGGTCAGAGAACCTGCAGCTACTGGAAGTGCCAATCTGCGAAATAATTTTATGTTGCCGGAACCATGTTTATAGTGTGACCAAGCTGATGTGATAGAGGTTGGAACAATGATTGCCAATGAAGTTCCAACTGCAAGATGTGTAGTCAGTGCCTGTGCATATCCCAGTTCATCAAATACATAAAAAAGGGCCGGTACTAAAATAATTCCACCTCCTACTCCGAACAAGCCGGCCAGTAATCCCGCAAATGCTCCTGAGAGTAACAATAAAGCAAACAAAGAAAGTAGTTCGGAATTTAATAAAGAGCTTAGCATCCAGTCTCATTTTTTTCTAACACCTGATTAATGCACCTGCAAAGTAGTAGTTATTTGATATGCGGTATCTATTTTCCAAAATTCATTTTATTTGCAGGTTATTAAAACGAAGCAATCAGAAAAAAATTATGATTTCGGAATTCTCTTTTTACTAGTACCTTTCAGTTCAGGAAAACAAATTGGCAGGACTTCTTGAAAAGTTTTGACAAAATACGGTGTGATGTTTACTTTGATACTATCATCTAAATCATCAAAATCTTTTTGATTTTCAGCAGGAAAAATTAATTGAGTTATACCGGCACGTCTTGCAGCAATTGTTTTTTCTTTGACTCCACCTATCGGCATGACTAAACCAGTTAGTGTCAGCTCCCCCGTCATGGCAATATTTGAGATAATAGCTTCCTGTGAGACCAAAGAGTGAAGTGCACAAGCCATAGTGATTCCTGCAGAAGGACCATCTTTAGGAGTGGCACCAGCAGGCACATGCAGGTGTACAAAATTTTGTGCAAAGAAAGACTTTATTTTTTCGTCAGTACTTCCCAGGGAACGGATGAAAGTATAGGCGATTTCCGTAGACTCCACCATCACGTCACCCAACTGTCCGGTTTGCTTGAATCCAGGATTTTTGGCTTCAACACTGGATGCCTCTATGAATAATGTTGCACCGCCGACGCTGGTGTATGCCAAGCCGGTTATGACTCCAATTTTAGGTTTTTTGTAGCGTGATTCTTCTGCAAAAGTCTTTCTTCCTAACATTTTCGGAAGATCGTCTTTAGTAATTTTAACTTGTTCAACTTCATTTTCTACAATTATTCTGGCAGATTTTCTCAACAGTTTTTTAAGATTATTTTCTAAACTCCTGACTCCTGCTTCACGGGCATAGCCATCAATAATTTCACGTAGAACTGGTTTTGGCAGTGAAAACTGAGCCTTTTTGAGTCCATGTGTTTTAAGTTGCTTTGGTAACAAATGTTTTCTTGCAATCTCCAGTTTTTCTTCAAGGATGTAACCTGAAAGCCGGATGACCTCCATTCGGTCTAGTAATGCAGGAGGAATAGAGTCTGTTTGATTTGCAGTACAGATGAAAAGTACTTTTGAAAGGTCAAAACGAACATCAAGATAGTGGTCAAGAAAGTCTTTATTCTGTTCAGGGTCTAAAACTTCAAGCAAAGCAGAAGCGGGATCACCATGAAAACTTGCACCAACTTTATCAATTTCATCCAGCATTATTACTGGGTTTGAGGTTTTGCAAGTTTTGATTGCATTAATAAATTTACCAGGAAGTGCTCCAATATAGGTTCTTCGATGCCCTTTTATTTCTGCTTCATCTCGCATGCCACCAAGCGAAAAACGAAAAAACTTACGGCCTATGGCTCTAGCAATAGATTGTCCAACCGAAGTTTTGCCTGTGCCGGGAGGTCCAACAAGTAATACGATTGAACCTGCCAAATCACCATTGATTATTCCCACAGATATAAGTTCCAGAATGCGGTCTTTAACATCTTTTAGTCCGTAATGATCTCGATCGAGAATTCGAGCTGCGCGCTGTATATTATAAAAGTCTTTGCTGTAGATACCCCATGGCAAAATTGTCAGCCAGTCCAGATAAGTTCGTGTTACGTTATATTCAGGTGATGCAGGTTCAATTAAACGTAATTTTTCCAGTTCCTCATCAATACGTTCTTTGGCCTCTTCAGATAATTTTAGTTTCTTTATGCGGGCTTCGTATCTTTCTGTCTCACTCTCAGAACCTTCCTTAGTCAGACCAAGTTCTTTTTTAATTTCCTTCAGTTGTTCCCGCAAGAAAAATTCTCGTTGCTGCTGAGACATCCTGTCCTCAACTCGCTGAGAAATTTTGACCTGTAGTTTTGCTACTTCCAGTTCATGCCTCAGCAGATTCAACGCTTTTTCAATTCGTGTTTTTATACTTTTTGTTTCAAGTATTTCCTGCAGTTCCTTTCCGGAAGCAGTTGTCATGGATGCTGCAAAATCTGCAAGTGTTGCAGGATCTTTGAGATTAATACGCCCCATCAATAAACCCAATTCTTCTTTAAACAAAGGGTTCAACTGCACCAATTCTTTAATCATGTTTATGATCGAAACGGAAAAGGCTTTTAATTCTTCTTCAGATTTTTTGCTTTCAATTTCTTCTAAATATTCTACTTTTGCTTTAGTAACAGGATCTTCATCAACAATTTCAATAATCTCAAAGCGCTCCATTACCTGTACAATAATGTGTAGAGGATCGTTGCCGTGTTTTGAAGCCTGTACAATTCGACCAACTGCTCCTATCTTAGCTAATTTATCAGGAACTTCTTCATCATTTGTGTTTTTTGTTGCTTCAGGTTCATAGCTGTAGACCAAACCAACATAACGTACTGGTCCTTTTAAGTCTTCAAGCAGTTCTTTTTCTAAATTCTCATCAGAAATTATTACCGGCAGCAGCATTTTTGGAAAAAGCGGCCGATCGTAAAGGGGAACTATGAGCAGAGTTTCAGGGAAAACATTTTCACTGATGACAAGTGATTTATCTTCAGGAAGCGGCTCAATAATGTTTTCTGGGACTTCGATAATCTCTTCTTGAAGATCATCTTCTTTTTCAAATTCCGGATCAGAAGAATTAATCATAAAATATTTTAACTATGTTTAATTTTAACAGTATTTAAATAGATGGTTATATTTTGTGTGCAAGTCAAAATATATAACAACATATATTTTGACTTTCCAGAGGCTTATTATCCATTATCAGCAACAGATGGTCTAGCCAGAAATAGCTATGATTGTATTTTATTGAATGTTTTGTACTAAAACAGTGCTTGTACTGACTGTACGCTGTCAGCCGCCAATGAATCTGGGGAGATTAGTGAATATACCTGCCATATACGAAGTGGCTTGTGAAAGGAGCCAGGGAAATAGTACTGCTAAAACTACCATTATTGCACCCATTTTAGGAATGATAGCCAGTGTTTGTTCCTGAATTTGTGTCACAGCTTGAAAGATGGAAACAAGCAAACCAACTACTAATGCGCCAATCAACATTGGTGCAGCCAGCAGTGTGGCCATCCTCATTGCTTCAATCATAATTGAGACTACAAGTGCTTCTGTCATAATTAAACTTACTAATAATTGTTTATGAAAAGCTAAAATTCCATAAAGCTTTTTACCATAGAACCAAGTATCAAATGCCAGCCGTCTACCAGCACAAATAGCATTAGCTTGAATGGTAAAGAAATCATCACTGGCGGCATCATCATCATGCCCATTGCCATCAGGATTGAGGCTATAACCATGTCGATTACCAGAAAAGGCACGTAAAGTAAAAAACCAATCTGGAATGCGGCCTTCAGTTCGCTAATCACAAAAGCTGGTATCATGACCCAGATGGGAACATCTTCAATGTTTTTTGGCTGCTCTATTTTTGCAATACGAACAAACAAAGCCAAATCTTTTTCACGTGTAAAATTACCCATAAAACGTTTAATTGGTACAACCGCACGGTCCATAAATTCTTGCTGCGAAATGGTTTCCTCCAGATAAGGAGCAAGAGCCATCTGATTGACTTCTTCCCATACCGGCATCATTACAAAAAGAGAAAGAAACAGTGCCAGTCCAACAACGATTTGATTTGAAGGTGCCTGAGGTGTACCAATGGCTTGTCTTAAAAATGATAACACAATCACGAAACGTGTGAAAGAAGTAGTCATGATCAAAATGGCAGGTGCCATTGTGAGCACAGTCAGTAAAAAAACAATCTGCAAAGTAGTTGCAACCTGCTGAGGAGAACTGGCTGAATCAACACTGATGTTGATTCCCGGAATTGGAGATTGTGCAAATAGTGGAGAGCCAATACAAAACAGAAGCAGTAAACTGGCCGGTACAACTTTCATTGATGAGGTTGAGAGAACAACCGGACTGATGTCATCAAAACATCGTCTGGTTTTTGCCCAGTAGCGGATTAAGAGTCTCTTTATGTCAGGCTGCTGCATGAGACTTATTTAATTGGTTTTAAAAATTTTAGACGTTCGGATAATTTGCTGGCAAAGTCCAGCATCATTTGGCTTCCATGAGTCATCTGGGCTCTGTTTGCCAGTTTATTTGAAATAAGAGGTCTAACAGAAGTTGACAACTCATTTTTGTTTTTCTTAGAGTTAACTTGGCTTTGTGTTTTTTCTGAGCCAGTTTTGATAAACAGCTCAACTTCAGATCCTTCTAGTTCTATGGAAGTCGCTAAGTTTTCATTATGACCGACAGTCTCCTCCATATTAGCTTTGGCTTTATTTTTGGCAGGGTCAAGAGTTTTTATGAAATTAGCTCTTGTACGGTCCAAGTCTATTTCATTAGTATTTTCGTTTGTCTCAATTGAATTTAGAAATTCCTGATCAGACTCATCATGTAATTCAGCAATCAAATTTATGGAAGAAGAAGTTACTCCGCAAGCGAAAATTCGACCGTTCATTTCAAAAACAACAATTTTTTGCTTTGGACCAACATGATAACTGGATACCTGACGGATTCTTACATTTCCCTGCATAGCTGGAAACCTTCCACTCAGGAAACGGTTGTATAGAAACGCTATTAAATATATCAACAATAGGACGAATAACAGAGATAAAACCAGAGTCAGCATAGTTTCTCCCCAATTTTGTGCAGGCATTGGTAGAAGGTCACTTATTTTATTCAAGGGTGCCACTTCAGTTGATTCTTGAGCAAAGGTTGATGTGAAAGAAGGATCAGTCTTGACACGGTTTTCAATTTCTTCAGTCAGTAATTCAGAGTTGGAAAGAGCGGGGCTGGCAGTACTGTTGCTGATCAAACTAATCAGTAAAAAATTGTTAGAGTGGGTTATAACTGGGTGCTTCAACTGCATCCGTGAGGACTTGAACAGAATATCCAAGTGCACAATATTTGTGTTTGGAACTTGGACTACACGAACTGCTTTGGTAATAGAACTGTCTTTTGAAATTGTCAATAAGGGGAGCGAAGGAGCTGTGTTAGCAGAATTAAGACGCAAGCTCATTGAGCCGGCTTCAAAATTAACTAGTGGCTCTCCTAAAAAATCTGTATCAAATTCAAGTTGTAACTCTTCAATATTGTCAAGAGGAACTACTTCTATACTTCTGAGTGTACGTATTTCTGCTGCGGAAGCAAGCATCAAGCAGCTTGCCCATAATACCAGCGCTATTCCTAATTTGAGCCATGCTGGTCTCGCAATACTCATGTTAAATTCTCTCAGAGTGCAGCAAAACGATTGTCCGGACTTATGATATCCGTGATGCGTACCGCAAATTTTTCGTTAACTACAATGACTTCTCCACGAGCAACGAGTAAGTCATTGGCACGAATGTCCAGAGGCTGGCCTACCATGCTGTCAAGTTCAATGATCGACTCTTCATCCAGATCCAACAGCTCACTGACCAGCATTTGAACACGTCCCACCTCAACAACTATTGAGAGTTGTACATCAAATAGGAAATTGATGTCTATGTCACCGCTTGAGACTGGAGTGTTTCCGGTAGAATCCAAACCACTTTGTTCCTGTGTACTGTCACCGTCTTGAGCTGCATCTGGATCTTTGTTTTGATCACCCTTAACTTCAGCAAGAATTTGGTCTCTATTGGCTTTTAACTCACTTTCAACATCGGACCAATCCAAGTCATCCAGATTCTCAATAGATTCTACTTCTGCCATCGATTAGTACTTTATGGTGTTAAATTTAAAATGTTATTATACAGGTTACTAGTTTAATGCTAAGTCCACAACCAAATAACTTAAGAAAATATTAATAAAATCAGACTATCCTGTAAGTCAAATGATTGAAGTGAATTTTAAAATCATTGCCGATAGAATTCCAGGAATAGTATTCTCCGAATAGGCACTGCATCCTCCCACGGAGATTTGTTTGGAAACAGAGAATTAAGACGAACCTGTAAATCGTTTTTAATTACTGTACGGTTTTTAATATTATCAAACTGTTCTATCGTAATTGAGTTTAGATGTGTAATGACTAAATCTTTAGCAATTGGCAATCGAGCAAGAAGCCAGTCCTTGGCAGCAACATTCTCGAAGGCCAGTTGGATACTGCTTTTAAGAAAATATTTGTCACCAGGCATATTTACCACAAAAGTGCCAAGGTCTAAATACTGTGGCGCTACTAGTGGTGGCGGCCCCTCACGGATTACTCTTATTTCTTCGACTACCTCTTCTTGAGCATTCAGTGCAGAAGAAGAAAAAAATAATCCTGACAGCAAAAGCAAAAGGATAATTGTAAACTTGACTGAGATATTTGCTACAGAGAATAAATATTGAACTATGTAGATTAGCTTTGAACTAATGATCATTGCCGTTCCTGGTCTGCCTTCCAACAGAGAAACATCATGCTGATTAAATGGATTCAAAATAATTATATCTCCAGTTTCTGCAGCACTGCTCTTCATATATAATGCTGAGCTCACTGGATTACAAATTCCTCAAATAAAACTTTTCTAATTGGTTCAGGATCTTCCCATTCCGGCTTAGAAGGAAAGATTCGACTGATGGAACTAATTAAACGTTGCCGCAGTGCTTCCCGAGCATCAGACTGCTTAACATCTTCTACCGATAATTCCTGCAATTCTGTCAGTACAATATCCTTAACCTCAACCAGGCGTATAGTGAGGTAAGCCGCAGCACCGGGTTCACTGAGCATGAGTTGAATTGTTGTTTTTAGAAAACGTCTGCCATCTTTGAGGTTAACAACAAAGCTTTCCAGCGGAAGAAAAATAGGTTCCATGAGAGGTTCCGCAGCGCCTGTTACAGGTATTTCCTCTTCAGGTAATTCTTCTTCTTCTCCACCGGACATCATTAAAAACACTACAATACCAATGACCAACAAAAGAACAACAGCGACGATAATAATTATCATCTTTTTTTTGCCACCTCCGCTGCTTTCTCCCCCACTCTCTTCATCTGCCATAGCATATCCTTTTCTAAAATGTGTTTATAAAATAATTTTCAGAAACAAATACAATCTGAAAAAAATATCTTCTTATTGTGTATTCTTTCCAAAACTTGAAATGTAACAATTGCATCTCTCAGAATCAAGCCCTCTCTTTTAAAGAACAGTTTGCACTTTTGTTATCCTGAAGTGGCCCATGCGCGAGGAGATCCCTGAAAATAAAGCTCAGGATATCTCTTTCGTGCCACCCTCAACATTGCCAGAAATTTAGGTACATACTCATGAGTCTCTTTTCGTAATTTTAGTTTCCAGAAGTTTCGGGTACCTTGAGATTTTATTTGCCGCTCCAGATAACCCGGCCCTCCATTATAACCAGCCAGAGCCAGTTCCCAATTTTGGTTGAATCTCTCACCGAGTTTTTTTAAATAACGAGCTGCAGAATCAGTGGATTTTCGCCAGTTAAGCCGATCATCTGCTAACCAACCGACTTTTAAACCATAATCTTTTGCAGTTGCTTTTGTGAACTGCCACATTCCTCTGGCTGAACCTGAATCAGCTTTTGTATCAAAACATGATTCTAAAATTGGCAAATGTGCAAGTTCAGGAGGCAATTCATATTTATAAAAAACACGATGAATGTAATGCAGATAACGACTGGAAGTAGCTTTATCTAAACAGGTTTTTACATGTCTATTGTTGCTATAAACCTGAACGTATTTTTTTATCCGTGGATTTGTTTTGTTCCATGTCTGACTATTGCTGTACTGCCTGATTCTGGGGGAACTATCAGGGATGCTACTGCATCCGGTAAATAAAAAAGCCAAAACCAGAAGTTGCAACTGAAGTTTTAATAATTTTGTTTTGCAAAAATATTCGCTCAAAAATATTGATATGAGTCCAGGCTTTCGCAAATGAAAGTTTCGTTGTTCGCAAGACATGACAGGTCTTTAAATGCTTGTAATTGCTGTATATTATCCTTATAAATTCCAAAAACGGCAGAACCGCTCCCTGAAACTAATGCACCAAATGCACCATAATTGAGCAATCTAGACTTCAGTTCAGACAAGACAGGGAACTGTGTTAACAAAGAGCTTTCAAACTGGTTATGTAAATGATTCTTCAAATCAGTCAGAGAGTGTATTTTGGGGAACTTGTTTTGGTTTTCTGGATTGCATTTCTGGTAGGCTTCTTTGGTGGAGATTGAAAGCTGTGGTTTAATTACAATCAGAAAGAGTTTTGGATAGCTGTTTAGTGGTTTTGTCTTTTCACCACGTCCGCTGATTTCAGCTGGAATTGGATTAAGAAAAAAAGGGACGTCAGAACCTAATTCTGCTGCAATTGATTGAATATTTTTTTCTGCTAATAAACCTACTTTTTCCGGTGATTTTCGAAATAAATAATTCAAAGCTTGAATAGTACCGGCAGCATTCCCACTTCCTCCGCCAAGTCCAGCACCGGAGGGAATGTTCTTCTCGAGTAAAATATCAAAGTTCACTGTGATTCCACTTACCTGCTCAAAAGATCGTACTGCCCGGACAACCAGATTATCTTCAGTAGGCTCAGAAAAGTCAGCCCCAAGTATCCGAAAATTTAACCCCTGTCCGTCATTTTTGCAAAAAGTTATTCTATCAAATAAACTGACCGGAAGCATATGCATATACACTTCATGGAAAGCGTCTTTACGTTTGTTTAAAATATAGAGCAGTGGATTTATTTTTGCCGGTGTCTGAATTATCATCTATATTTTTTCACAAGCCCAAGTCAGCCACTTCAGGTCTTCAGGATTGTCGAGTAAAGGTGAAAGGTTTTCCATCACCTGAATGTGATAGGCATTCAGCCATTGGAGTTCTTCTGCTGAGAGGAGATCTTTATCAATCAACCTTCGTTCAAAAGGTATCATTGTCAGTGCCTCGAAACAAAGCCATATTTTTTCACCAGCATGCACTGGGAAATCAGTATTTTTTTTAACGAGATACAGATTCTCCAGTCTAATTCCTCCCCAGTCGTTTTCGTAATAGCCGGGTTCATTTGAGATGACCATTCCAGCCTGCAAATCCACATCATGAGCAGCGGGCGAAATACGTTGTGGGCCTTCGTGAACGTTCAGGAAAGCTCCAACACCATGGCCTGTGCCGTGTCCGTAATCAAGTCCTTCATTCCAGAGTCCTGAGCGGGTAATGGAATCAAGCGCAGATCCTTTTGTGCCTGCAGGAAAGACTTGACGTGCTAAGCGAATATGAGCTTGAAGTACCAAAGTAAATATTCTTTTTTGTTTTTGATTGTGCTTTCCAAGCATGAGAGTCCGGGTTGCATCTGTGGTGCCTCCTGAACACTGGATTCCGGAATCAACAAGCAGCATTTCTCCTGCATGCATTGGTTTAATTGAATCAGGCTTCTCGTAATGAACAATAGCTCCATTTGCACCAGAACCTGCTATGGTGCCAAAACTAAGATCGGTAAAACCATCTGCTTTTTTGTATTCTTCGAACAGCCAGTCTGCATACTTTTTTTCTGTAATTGGACGGTTAGCCTTTATTGTCTGTTGTAAACGACGCAAGCTCCTGACTACTCCAGCGCCGGCCTGTTGATGAGCCTTTTTAATGGCAGAAATTTCAACAGAATTTTTAAGTGCTTTTAGTAAAACAATTGGACTTTCTTTTTCTATTACCTGCGAATCAGAAAAAGTCAGGCGTGTTCCCATAGTGACTGCACTTGGGTCAAGCCAAACTTTGATAGTTTTTTGCTCAGCTAGTTTCTTGATAAATTCAGGATATTCTGCATAATGTCGAAACTCCCACTCTGGACAATGTGAACTTAAATCTACTTCTGGATGATGACAAAAACAGATCGCCTTTTCTGCAAAAATTGCTGCATATGCTTCAAAGACCGGGTTGTGATCAATATCACTGCCGCGTAAATTTGTCAGCCAGGCTACTTCATCCAGCATAGTAAGCAACAAGACATCTGCTTTTGAATTATCAGACCCTGCTGCAGAATTCATTTCTTTTCTGACTTCATGCAGCTTAATTCCGCCTGCTTTACCGGTATATTTAAGTGCTAGTGGATAGATCTCGTTTCTGGGTGGTGGTGGACGGTTATCCCATACTTCATCCACCAAATTTGGTGTGGTTGGAATCAGAGTGTGTCCTGATTTAGCAAGCTCATTTTTAAAGCGCCTCCATTCTTTAGTGGTCATCACAAATGGATCTGCAGCAATTTTCAATTCTCTTTTAGATTGGGCAGCAAGCCATTTTGCGGGCTCCAAAACCCCTTCTACTCCCAGTCGCTGAACTGTAAAATATTCTGAACACGTTTGCTCAGCCTGCAAATGATAGCGTGAATCAACAAAAAGCTGATGTGGACCGTCTACACAAAAAATTGCAGTTCCTGCTGAACCGCTGAATCCGGCAGAGTTACCCGCTGCTGTAGATGCTTTTAAACGTCTGTTCTGGAGTGGCAGGTATTCATTGAGGTGTTCGTCAGTAGAAACAACTATCAACATGTCTAATTCCAGACTGCTCATCATTTTAAGCAATTTATCAATCATTTTTGATTAAAATTTAAATCTAGATTATTTCTTTAATTACAATAATTCCCAAAGGATTGCTTGAATTGTCCAGTGCTTAACGATTCAACAATTTGAGCACAAAATTTCTGCAGTTGACAAGCTTAATAGCCGGGTAATAATTTCTGATTTTGTAGGAAACGATTGTTGATAACAAACTAAATACAAATCAATCAGTTTCTACGGCAGGAGTGAATCTCCAGATAATGGTAATAGAAAAGGAGCTAGGTTAAAGTGTCTATTTATTGATTTGTGTTTAGAACTGTAACTGAAAATGCAGGCATTATACATTTTGTCTGCTGAGACAAATTTCTTTAGTATTCTGATTTGTCGCAGTTAAGCAGGACAAGCAGCTTTAGCTGTGCCCTGCTGGAAGAAATCTTGAAAAAATCAGGCAACGTTTGGGCCGGCCTGAATGATTTCCTGACTGGAGCCTGATTCAAATTGCTTGAAGTTTTCTTTGAACATTTTTGCTAATTTAAGTGCAGCCTGATCGTAAGCATTTCCATCTGACCAAGTCTTTTTAGGTTGCATTATTTCATCCGGAACATTCGGGCATGCAGTAGGCACTTCAAATTCGAATAAATCGTTGTAAGCAGAAGGTGAATTTTTCAAGGAACCGTCTAAAATGGCGTCGATGATAGCTCTTGTATAACTTAGTGACATGCGCTCACCCTCACCAAAACCGCCTCCACTCCAGCCGGTATTAACCAGCCAGACAGAAGTTCCGTTTTGTTCAATACGATTTGCCAGAAGTTCTGCATACTTACTTGGATGCCAAACCATGAATGCTGCTCCGAAACAGGCAGAAAAAGTTGCTTCAGGCTCCGTGACACCCATTTCTGTGCCGGCTACTTTTGCAGTATATCCACTAATAAAGTGATACATGGCCTGTGCAGGATTTAGTTTGCTGACTGGAGGTAAGACACCAAAGGCGTCACATGTTAGAAAAATTATATTCTGCGGATGTCCTCCGATACAGGGTATTTTTGCGTTCAAAATAAATTCAATCGGATAAGATGCACGCGTGTTTTCAGTTTGCGATGTTCCATCATAATCAACAACACTAGTCTCCTGGTCATAATCCACATTTTCCAGGACGGTCCCAAAACGAATTGCGCGATAAATATCAGGTTCTTTGTCTTCAGAGAGATTAATGCACTTTGCATAGCAACCGCCTTCAATGTTGAAGATCCCATCGTCAGTCCAGCAATGCTCATCATCTCCGATAAGTTGACGCTTAGGGTCTGCAGAAAGTGTGGTTTTTCCTGTTCCTGATAAACCGAAAAAAACGGCGACATCTCCAGATTTTCCAACATTTGCAGAGCTGTGCATGGAAAGAATTCCTTGCTTGGGCATGATGTAATTCATAATGGTGAAAACTCCCTTTTTCATTTCACCGGCATATTCAGTCCCTAGAATTACAAATTCTTTACGTTTAAAACTCAACTCAACACTGGTACGGGAAGTCATGTGTTTAGTTAGTGGATTAGCCGGAAATCGTCCTGCATTGAAAATCACATAATCCGGTTCACCATAATTTGCTAATTCTTCTGCAGTAGGACGAATCAGCATGTTATGCATGAACAAAGCATGGTATGGACGAGTAGCAATGATCCGAATTTTTAGACGATATTTAGGATCCCAACCGGCAAAACCGTCAATGACATAGACTCTTTCGCAGGTATTTAAATAATCAACAGCACGACCCCTTGCAATCATGAATGTTTCCTCATCCATTCCCATGTTAATATCTCCCCACCAGACATCTTCCATTATTTCAGGATATTCAACGATTCTTTTGTCTTTGGGGCTTCTACCAGTTTTTTCATATGAAGAAACAATCAAGGCTCCGGTAGAGGAAATAGTTGCATCAGGTTCATATGTCAAGGCTTCCTCATATAAGGCTGATGGAGGGGCATTGCGGATAATGTTACGAGGATGAATTTGGTATTGATCCAATGAGAATGAAGTGTCATTCATGGCAAGTCCATAGGTTGAGTTTATCAAACTTGTAATCTGAAATAATTACATGTGTAAATCCTATCATGTATTAACAAAACAAGACAAGCAAAAGAAGGCAATCGGGGAGGAGAAAAAATACTGATTATTCAAGCAGTCAGTTTTAGTATTATGAAAAATAATCCATTTTCTTTAATGAATTTAAGAAACTAATCTACCACCAGATTCTTACTAAGCCAGTCAGAAAGTGCAGCAGATATTTCACGCAAATCAGGGTCATCCGGCAAGTCATAATCTTCAATAGTTGAGATAGCTCGTTTTAACTTTTTAGATGCAACAAGTACAGACATCAACCCGGATATTTTTAATGCTTTTCGTTGTTCATCCGGAGTTCGGTTTGCAATATCTTCATCCAGGATCTCGATGGTTTTTTCGTAATCCTGCTGTTCGTTACTGGAAGAAACCTGATTCAACAAATCCATATAAGGAGGGATTTTGGCTGCCACCAGATTTTCTTTCTGAGTAAGCTTGATGGCCAGTGTCAGTGCCAGAGATTCTTCGTTGACTCTTGCCTCGGGGGTTTTGATTTGCTGCGAGATTTGCTCAGCCATAGTCGAAATCTGTTCATCTGGAGTTTTTATTTTTTTGGATATGTGCTCCGCCATTGCTGCAATCTGCTCATCCGGAGTTTTTATTTGACTGGAGATTATCTCCGCCATTGCTGCAATCTGCTCATCCGGAGTTTTTATTTGACTGGAAATTTTTTCAGCCATTGTCGTAATCTGCTCATCCGGAGTTTTTATTTGACTGGAAATTTGCTCCGCCATTGTTGCAATCTGCTCATCCGGAGTTTTTATTTTTTTGGATATGTGCTCCGCCATAGCAGCAATCTGCTCTTCCGGAGTTTTTATTTGTTTTGAAATCCTTTCGGCCATGTTTTTTACAGTACCGCCATCAAAAGTAATTTCCTTTGAAATTCTTGACGCCATAGCAGCAATTTGATCATCCGGAGTTTTGATATCTTTTGAGATTCTTTTAGCCATTGCGGAAATTTGCTCATCCGGAGTTTTAATCTGCTTTGAAATCCGTTCAGCCATGTCTGAAACAGTGCCACCGTCAAATGTGATTTTTTTTGAAATCTGCTCGGCCATGTCTTTAATTTGATTGTCAGGAGTTGTAATCTTTTCTGAGAGGCTTTGAGCCAATTTTTCCTGATCAAAGAGATCTTCAAGATTGGTCTTTAGTTTTTGGTCAGATTCCTCCATCAATTTTTTGAGCACGTTATAGAGCAACTTTTCTGTGTCTTGACGCATTATGCGTTGTTCTGTTTCATCAATGAAAAATGTAAAATTATGTGCATCTGCCAATGCTTGCGATTTTCGACCGATTATTTTTCCATTTTTGAAGGAACGAAAATGAATCATGTTTTCGCCTTCTTGTGGTTCTTCGTATATTTCCACCATGAACTGATTGGCATTTTCGTCTGAGTACAGCTCGGAATAGAGTTTTTTAGGTGCACTGTCGATCACAACAGTTGAAATGTTCTCTGCAGATTCTTGTGCCACTGAAGTTAAAGCACACCCAATTATAAGCACCAAAATTAAACTGGTTCCCCAGGCAATGTTTTTAAATCTCCGGAATTTCATTTGTTAACTCAGCTATATTAAAGTAATTATTGCTTTAGAATTATCATTTCTGTGGAATATATCAATCTAAATTTTGTTCCTGTTTTGAGTAAACGCAGAAATGCCGAAGAAATAATTACCTTTAGTGGGGAGGGAGAATTAAGATGTTGATGTTTTCGGTTCCGTAATTATCCGAAAGATTGTACATTGTAATTCAAATGTTAATAATAATTGCCGTTCTTGTGGACATTTACGAAACCGAGGGGATGAACCATTCAATTTAGCAGGGTTCTTCCAAACCCAAAGCTTCCTTAATTAGTTGACGGAAGGTTTCCTTGGGCAGTGCCCCCATACTCATTTGTGGTTTTCCATCTTTAGGCACAAAAAGAATTGAAGGTATGCTGCGGATACCAAACATACCTGCGAGTTCTTGCTCTGCTTCAGTATCAACCTTATAAATATCAAGGTTGCAGTGAAATTCTTCAGACAGTTCTTCAAGGACCGGAGCCACCATTTTACAAGGTCCACACCAGTCAGCATAAAAATCAATGATGCAGGGATTTTTACCTATAAAATTCCATTCTTTTGAGGCCTCAAAGTCATATACTTTTTCTTTGAATGATTTCTTTGTCAAGTGTTCAATTGCCATAATTGTTTTCTTTCTTGAGTAATTATTAATAATGAAAAAATCAGCAGGAAAAGATACGACTTTTCACTGCCAATCAAGCACTTTTATCATAGCATAAACTGAGGTAGATGTCAATTATATGGGATGTAGCGGACGTTGCTAATAACTGGCTTGGGCTGCGGCTATTTTGGCAATTGGAATACGAAAGGGGCTGCAAGAGACATAATCAAAACCGGTTTGATGAAAAAAGGCTATTGAACGTGGGTCACCTCCATGCTCTCCGCAAATTCCAAAATTAATTTTTTTATTAACGCTGCGGCTTTGTTTTAATGCAGTCCTTATCAGAGAGCCTACCCCTTGCTGGTCAAGCGTGACAAAGGGGTCATGCGGTAATATTTTTTTCTCCAAATATGAAGGTAGAAAGGTTCCTATATCATCACGTGAAAATCCATAAGTCATCTGGGTCAAATCATTGGTCCCAAAACTCATAAAACTTACATTTGGAGCAATCGTCCTGGCCTGCACACAGGCCCTCGGGACCTCCATCATAGTGCCGAATTGGTAGTCAATCGAATTATGAAGCTGCTTAAAAACTTCTTTGGCGGTTTCTTCCAGGGTTGCCAGTATTAGTTTCAATTCTGTGGCTGTAGCTATCAGCGGGATCATGATTTCTGGTTTAGCAGTTATACCTTCCTGCTTGCATTCAATTGCGGCTGTAAGAATGGCCCGGACCTGCATCTGGGTAATCCCGGGATAGACAATAGAGAGCCGGCAACCTCGAAACCCAAGCATAGGATTAGCTTCACTCAAGTTGCTTATCTTTTTTCGAAGTTCGGATTCTTTTTGGTGTAGAATTTTGGCTAAATAATGTAGGTCTGCGTCTTGTTGAGGCAGAAATTCGTGTAGCGGAGGATCAATTAAGCGGATGGTAACCGGAAGTCCGTCCATGATTTTAAATATTTCTCGGAAATCAGCTTTTTGAAAATTAAATAAGCGGTCAAGATAAGTTTGACGTTCTTTCTCACTTTTCGCTAAAATCATGGCCCGCATTACTGCAATTCGGTCCTCTTCAAAAAACATGTGCTCAGTACGGCAGAGACCTATACCTTCTGCTCCGAGCTCCCGGGCTTTCAGGACGTCTTCGGGAGTTTCGGCATTTGCCCGAACGTCTAACCTTCTGTATTCATCTGCCCATTTTAAAATTGTCTGAAAATTATCATCAGATTGAGCCTGTATTTTTTTTACATCACCCAGCATTACTTCACCACTTGAACCATCCAGAGTGATCAACTGCTTTTTGCGCACAACAAGATTGTCTGTCGTGCGGAACTCCTTTTTTTTGTAATCAACTGTTATTTCTGTGCAGCCTGAAATACCACATTTACCCATTCCTCTGGCAACGACTGCTGCATGAGAAGTCATGCCGCCAAGTGAAGTGAGTATGCCTTCTGAGGCTTTCATTCCGTGAATATCTTCCGGTGTTGTTTCTTTCCGAACCAGAATAACCTTAAATCCTTTATCTGCCAGAGTTTCAGCCTCTTCTGAGGAAAATACTACCTGACCGGTAACTGCTCCAGGACTGGCCGGAAGCCCCTTTGCAATCACATTTTTTTCTGCATCAGGATCAATCATTGGATGTAAAAAATAATTCATGCGTTCAGGTTCAATTCTTTTGAGGGCAGCTCTTTCTCTGATCAAGCCTTCATTCACCATATCAACTGCAATTTTTACAGAAGCTTTGGCTGTTCGTTTTCCTGTACGTGTCTGCAGCAGATATAGCTTTTGCTCTTCAACCGTAAATTCCAAGTCCTGCATCTCACGATAATGTAACTCCAGTTTTTCCTGTAAAACAAATAACTTTTCGTAAAGATCAGGATGTTCCGCATTAAATTGTTCTAAATCCTGAGGGGTTCTGGTTCCCGCAACAACATCTTCTCCTGCAGCATTCATCAAATATTCGCCATAAAACCTTTTTTCACCAGTGGCAGGGTTTCGTGTGAAAGCAACTCCGCTTCCGGAGCTTTTACCCATGTTTCCAAATACCATGGCTTGTACAATGACTGCAGTTCCCAGATTGTCAGGAATGTTATTGAAACTTCGATAGCGTACTGCCCTTGGATTGTTCCATGAAGAAAAAACTGCTTTGATAGATTGTTCAAGCTGAACATGAGGGGCCTCAGGTGGTTGAAAGATTTTTTTGTAGGATTCAACAATTTCGTTCCAGTCCTCAGCTCTCATTTCCAAATCACTGGTGTAGTTATGATCTGTTTTGAATTTTGCAAGTACGGATTCATATTTTTCGTTGCCCAGACTTTGTGTAACATCTCCGTACATTTGCAGAAAACGCCGGTATGTATCTATGGCAAAACGTGGATTGTTAGTTTTTTGAGAAAGACCTGCGCAGATTTCATCGTTAAGACCTAAATTGAGAATTGTGTCCATCATGCCGGGCATAGAAACAGCAGCACCGGAACGGACTGAAATCAGGAGAGGATTCAGTGGATCACCGAATTTTTTACCGAGTTGAACTTCTATTTCGGTAATTGCCTGCATAACTTGTAACATCACACCGTCAGGAAGTTGTTTCCCTAAACGGTTGAACTCATTACAGGTTTCGGTTGAGATGATGAACCCAAACGGCACAGGCAGGTCGAGTGCTGTCATTTCACAGAGATTAGCACCTTTGTTCCCTAATAAAGCATTGTCTTTTGACCGGCCTTCAGAAAACAGCCAAACTGATTTTTGCATATTACCTCACTGGAGAATTGAGGATTTTTTACTTATAGAATTATTTCTTTATCAAGAATCACTCAAGATGTTCTTAAAGGATAGCCTTTAGAAAGGTTGCTGACAATTCGTAATCTTACTTACGCAAATTTGCTAAGATAGAGCGGGAGATGAGACTGTTCTATGCAGCCTAGAATTAAGCTACTGGACGTTTAGGGTCGGCTATCCAGTCACTCCAGGATCCACAATAGAGACGAGAGTCTCCCAGACCAGCATGGTACATGGCTAGGATGTTATGGCAGGCTGTGATACCGGATCCGCAATATGAAACTGTCTTTTCTACCGGAGAATCAGCAAGTAAATTTTCAAACCTCCTACGAAGATCTGCTTTGGGTTTCCAGTTGCCGTCTGCATCCAGATTATCTGCAAATGGTGCACTCAGAGCACCCGGGATGTGACCGGCAACAGGATCAATCGTTTCATTTTTTCCGTGAAAACGGTCAGAGTTTCTTGCATCTAAGATGCACACATCAGGATTATCAAAATTATTCTGAATATCCTCTGCAGTGGCCAGCCAACTCTGCCGAGGATCTGCTTTAAAGTTCTTTTCTTGAGGAACAAATAGTTCTGCAGTCACAGGACGGCCTTCTTTAATCCAACGGGGCCAGCCTCCATCCATTAAAGCAACCGCATCATGACCGAGCCAACGCAGCATCCACCAGAGACGCACGGCGTACGCTCCGCCACAGTCGTCATAGACTACAACCTGAACAGAGCCGTCAATACCCCAACTTGAGAATAAATTTTTTAGTTTTTCTTTTTCCGGTAAAGGATGTCTGCCTGTTTTTCCGGGAATATGTGGTACAGCAAGATCATGATTCAAATGGGCATACAAAGCTCCGGGAAGGTGAGAATCAAGGAATTCTGTCAGTTTTTTTTCCGGTTCAGTCAACTCAAAGCGGCAATCCAAAAAACGCCAGTCATGTACTTCAAGATGCTCGTTTACAATTTGAGGTGTGATCAATGAACTGTACATGAAAATTTTTAAAAGAGGATTGTGAAAGGAGATCAGATTATTGATTAAATTATGTGTTTGTTATTTGCGCCCTAAATAAACACCTGAAAGAATCAAGGCTACAGCAAGCATTGTGCTGACAGAAATAGTTTCTCCTAAAAACAATATACCAAATAATATTCCAAACATTGGAATTATAAAGGCTACATAGGATAAAAATACTGCACCTGCTCTAAGGATAATGTAATAGCGCATTAAAAAGGCCATTCCGGTTGAGACCAAACCCAGATGAATCAGTGCCAGAATACTATTAGTTTCAAATTGAAGGTTCCAGGGTTGTTCAATTATTAACCAGAACGGAAGCACTATCACTGAGGAGCAGATAAATATTGAAGCGCTGACTGAATCGGCAGAGAGATTTCGTACTCGTGTCACTATGACACCTGAAATGGTATAACAGAATCCGGCACCGATAACTGCCAACTGTGCCATGATATTTCCATTTATTGAAGAAAGAGCATTTTCTCCAAATACCAGCAAAATACCTGTAAAACCGACCAGCATTGCCAGCAACTGGCGTAAAGTAAAATGCTCATTTTCGCTAAAAAAATGGCCCAGTATCAGTGCGAACAGTGGGTTGACTGCCATTAGAATTGCCGCGAGGCTGCTGTCGATCTGCAGTTGTCCCCAGGGTACAAGGAAAAAAGGAATTAAAGTCCCAAAAAGAGCCATCCAGGCAATTTTAATCCAATTTTGTATTCCACGTGGGAACTTAGTACGTCTGACTCTGGTCAAGATAAACAAAGCTGTGCCGGCCAGAATTATCCTCACACTCATGACTGTCAGCGGAGTTACACCGTGTAAAGCAATTTTAATTGCACCAAAGGAAGAACCCCACAATGCACCAAGGGCAAAAAGTGCAATGTAGTCTGAGTGGGTGGGTAGTCTTGGCATTAAGAATCGATATTTGTTTTAGTTCAAAAACGAAAAGGCTTAATTATCCGCAGTGAAAGAAAAACTGTATTCTGTGGAAAGATTTACACCTGAAGAGGATTGAGTTGAGGCTGACCCGTCAAGTGATGTTTTGAGAACTTTTACTTTGTAATTGCCTGATGAAGATAATGTTCCATTCAGAGTCAAAGTAATTATTTTGTCACTAACGGAACCATTATTTGGGTGACAATTTGTAAAATTATCACGTGAAATGTGAACTAATTTTGAACCATAACTGCTGGAACAGGAACCTTCTGAAGTTGATGATGTGGTCCAGGAACTTGTCCAAGAACCATCCGTGTTTTTCAATCTGACATCGTCACCAAAAGTAATTGTAATGCTTGCACCATTTCTACTTACTCCAGTTGCACCATCAGCAGGAGAGACTGAAGTAACAGTGAAAGAACTATTCCCAGAACTGCTGTCATCGCTACTACCTCCAGAGCTTGTGCCTGAGGCTTCTTCAATACTTTTGGAATCCAGGCCATCATCCTTGAGAGTAGTTTGTCCGCAGGAAATCATCAATAGGCTGAGCAGAACAGTGAAGGCAATTGTAAAAAAAGAGAATATTTTCATCATAATTTCAAAAATATTAAAAACGTAGATTCCAGTCTAAAATGGCTTGTGGTCCGGAAAGTGTGTTTCTGAATGCAAGTTGTGGAATGAAGGGTGAGGTTGTTTTTACATGATTTGAGGTAGTTACAGTTGAATTCTCAGTCATCAGCAAATAGGCCGTCCAGCCAAGCCCTGCCAGAGTCAGTAAATCCCATGTCTGAGAACTACTTTTGTAGGACTTCATTTTGCTGGAATTGCTGTCGTATTCGCTTTTATAAGATGCCTGCTCGCTACTGCTGCTTGCATTTGCATATTGTGAAGCCAGTGTGCTGTTTTTTGCAGAAAGGTCATTGTAAGACTTGGCAGCATTGTATGACAACAAAGCCGAAACTACGGTAACTGTAGTTGCCACATATTGCCAGGTCTTATCTACAGAAGTAGTTCCTTCAGGACTGACTGGTTCAGGTTCAGAATCGACTGTAGGGGCTGCTTTCTGAACCCTTTTAATTTTCGAGACAGCTTTCTGTACCTTCTTTTTTACAGGCTCAGGAACTGTTTTTGGTTTTGGCTGCTCTATGAATTTTGTACCGGCAAGAGATAATTGATCTTCTGTAATTAATTTGAGCACCAGTCCTTCAACCTTCATATTAAGCTGGCCAATACTGCAGTCTTCACAAAAAGCTGTCCGGACGAGTCGCTGACTGTCAAGGTCTACCCGGGTCAGGGAAAGTTGGGTGAAGTTTCCCTCACGTGTCATGTTAAAGAGAAACAAATTGTCAACCTGTAGTATTTGCTGAATCAGGGCAAAGCACTGATCTTCAGTACACTCGTCATAATCCAGTTCTTCAAAGGCTTGTGTCAGTGCAGCTTCAAAGGCTTTTTGAGAAGCAAGAGCATAATGAGTCGAAAGTGATTCCTGCAGACTATTGAAAATGATTTGCTTCTCCATTTCAGAAAATTCTCCCAGGGCACCCATCGGTGTAAGGGCGGCCATCTCTTTTTCCTGCGCCTGTGAATTAGCAGATAACAGAGCAAAAAATATTAGGGTTAATGTGACAATTTTAAACATATTAATTTGAATTAGTTATTTCCAAAGTTGAGGATCACTCTTTTAATTTAGATTTTATTTCAGCAAGAATATTAGCATCTATTCCAGAAAAACGAAAAAGATAACTCAGGTCCCGCAAACCTAAAATTGTAGGAAAAGCATACTGTCCACCTGCAAAAAAACGCCTACTTACAATGCCCATGCTGTCTTTGTAAAACAGTTCGGATGGTACATTTAGTTTTTTCGCAAATTTTCGGATATCGTTTTTTGAGTCTTCATCCAGTGGATCAACAAAAAGTAGAGGGACATACGGAAAATTTTCAGACATGAAAGTATAAAGTTGTGGAATTTCCTTTATACAAGGTATGCATTTTGTGTAAAAAATGCTCATCACATAAGGCTTGCCCCTATATTTCCTGGTATCAAAGCGTTTGTTTTCCAAATTTTTAATAAAAAATCTTTGAAACTCTTTTGCCTCTGCAGGTGTGGAATGTAAAAACAAGCTTCCTGAGACTGCCAGCAGGAGCAGCAATAAAAAGTAATTTTGTAAAAAAAACGAGTTGATTCGCATTTTAATTTTTCAAGTTTGAGATTGTCTCATAGATATTATTTTTGTCCCATTTTTTTATCATTTTATGAACAGCACTTTGATACTGTGTGCGTAGCATTTCAGGTTTTTTGGCCCATTTACGAACAGGTCGTCTTTGCGTCAAAGTAGTGTAGGAACCAACTTGATTCCAGGCTCCGTTTTTATACTTATAAACTTTAATTTTAACCTGTACATCGACCATTCCGGCCCACATCAGGGATTTCTTTTTTTCTCTTTGTGCCATTATCTGAAAAGATACTGCTCCAAAAATTTTTGCAGAATCAAGTGTTGACGCCAGATTTGTTTGAGGTTGGAGTATTTGTCTGCTACCTGAAGGCTTCAGCAAATCCATTTCCTGTATTATTTCGTCAAGTTCTTCCCAGACAACTCCTCTTGCATCACCAAGGACATCTTCCTCAGGATTGTCACGGGAAGACTCATAAATAACTGCAATTGTCCGCTCAGCTTCACAATGCTGGGGTAGTTTGTCACTGAAACGCTGACAAATTTCTGACTTGGACTGAGGTATAGACTGCAGAATTGCTTGTAAAATTCCGGACTCAATTTGACTTGGCGAACTGCCATCGATTTGTAATGAGGAATTAATTCGTTTTTCAGACCTTTCAGATGTGATTTGCAGAGCATGCTGATTATTAGAAATTCTTAAGGTAACCTCAAAAATGCAAGATTTTTTCAGCTTTTTCCCGGAGAGTCCTTCCGGAGGAATGCTTTCAAGAGGACTTACAAAGGCATTGAAAAGAGGCTTTGCAAGTTGATCTAGCAATTGCGAACTATCGCTTGTTTCTCCAACTGCAAACAGGTAACAAGCTTTTTTGCTAGCGGCAATGGCACTTGAGGAAGTAATAGTAAAAAAGAATATCAGGCTGGAACTTGACAATAAGATTTTAAGTAGAGGCATTTATAAGGACTGAAAAACAAATTCTATTAAACAAACAAGACCCTGAATCAGGTTATTCTCCAAAAAAATCAGTTTTTTGTCAAGATAGTTCCTCCTAAATAAATATCGGATTTTTCGGCAAATAATGGTAGCAAAACCTGATTATGATAAATTATTACTAAATCTCTCAGTAAATTTACGTATTTTAATATGAAGCAGGGAATATTATGATTGGTGTTCATTTGTCAACTATTTCACTAACTCGGAAAAAATTAACAACTGCTAATTATTGTAAATTAATGTTGAAGTTGAATACGATTCTTGTACCGACAGATTGTTCAGAGCATTCAAAGATATCATTACGATATGCTAAACGTCTGGCGGCAGAGTTTGGTGCATCCATTACCTTGTTGTATGTGGATAATCAACCAATTCCGAAAGAAACAAATACCTTTGCAATTAAAGCCGAATCTGATACCAATGGAAAGGTTAACATTGAATTGGAGAATTTTTTAAAGACTCTTTGTTGTAGTAAAAAAGAATTCAAATTAGTGGTTTTGGAAGGTGAGATTGTTTCAGAGATTATCAACTATACCAAACAGGAAGTGGTTGATTTAATTGTGATGAGTAGTCATGGTTACAAAGGACTTGCCTATAGTATGAAAGGAAGCGTCACCGAAAAGGTGACGCGTTATGCAAACTGTCCTGTTTTGAGTATAAAAAACGGTGGTCATCATTTCATCAACTAATATTGTTGAGAAATATTTTTTCTTTAGTTTGCTACTACAAAAGTAGAGACCACACCTTCCTTTTTGCCCATCAGATTATTAATAATTTGAACAACAAATGACTTTAGTTGCAGATCTTCTGTGCAATTAAGATATTCATTTCTCCAAGTTATAATCAGCAAAAATTTATCAGTAATATCTGTAAACGAATGATTAAGTTACCAGAAAACTCGCCAGAATTTTTTGATACGATTGATACTTTATTCCTCATTCTATCAACAGCCGGAAAAATCTTACTCATTAACCGGGTATGCCGTGAAACACTGGGTTATAGTAAGAAAGATGCAGAAGGAAAATCATTTTTGGATTTGTTTTTTGAACCCAAAGCACACAAATTAATCAACAGTTTACTTGAAGAAGCTACTAAACCTCCTTTTCGTACAACTTATGAAGATCCATGGCGTACACAAAATGGAGGAACTCGACTGATTTCTTTTACCATTTCATCGCTGAGAGACAGTGCTGCTAAGACCACTAATTATACAGTGACTGGGCTTGATATCACTAGGTTCAGGAAGATGGAGGAAGAGCTTTGGGATCATCGGACAAGTCTTGAAGAGCAAATCAGGCAGCGTAATACTGAGCTGGTAATGTCGCAGGCAAGGTTATCGGGGATACTTGAAACTGCTGAAGACGCAATCATCTCGGTAAATGCAGATCAGCAAATTACAATGTTCAATAATGGTGCAGAAAAAATTTTTGGTTACTGCGCAGATGAAGTACTGGGTAAACCTTTGGGGTTATTAATGCCGGAAGTTTATCGTGCTTCACACTCAAAACATTTACAACGATTTGGGGAGTCTGAGCAAACTTCAAGCCGAATGTCTGAGCGCTCAGAAATTTATGGTAAGCGAAAAAATGGTACTACATTTTCGGCAGAAGCAAATATTTCGCAATTTGAAATTGAAGGAGAGCAAATTTATACTGCAATTCTACGTGATGTGACTGATCGCAAAATAGTTGAAAATGAACTCAGGGAATCTTTATCAGAAAAAGAAGTCTTGCTGAAGGAGATACATCATCGTGTAAAAAACAATTTACAGGTAATTTCAAGTTTGTTTACACTGCAGCTGGCCAATACAGATGATCCGGATCGTCTTACATTGCTGCGTGAAAGTCAGCACCGGATTCAGTCGATGGCCCTGATTCATGAAAAAATATATCAGTCAGAAAGTCTTGCACAAATTCACTTTCAGCAATATGTTAAAGACTTGGTTTCGGAAATATTTCAATCATACCAAACTGTCAGAGGGAAAGTTCGGCTCTCCTTTGATATGGAATCTGTATCACTAAATATCAACAAAGCTATTCCCTGTGCATTGATATTAAACGAACTAACTTCAAATGCTTTGAAATATGCATTTACTGAGCAGGAAAATGGTGTGTTCTTTGTTGGCCTTAAATTGGAAAATAAGAAACAGTTAATACTCACTGTTAGTGATAATGGGAAGGGGATTCCAGCTGAGATAAAATTCAGCAGTGCAAAGACCCTGGGACTCAGGCTTGTGCGGGTACTGACGAGGCAATTAAAAGGACAAGTTGAGTTAAAACAAAATCCGGATTGTCCAGAATCCAAAGGTACATATTTCGTGTTTTGTATACCTTTGGAATGATTAAACAAATTTCATTGCATTTTGATCAAAGAAAATTATGACCACAGCAAAAATATTTATTGTGGAAGACGAAGCTATAGTAGCAGAAAGTCTGAACGACCAGCTTGAATCTCTGGGTTATATCGTCAGCGGACAGGCGGCATCCGGTGAAGAAGCGTTGCGTAAAATAAAGAAGAAATCACCGGATTTGGTGTTGATGGATATTATGCTGGAAGGTGAAATGGATGGCGTGGATACAGCCCAGCAAATTCATGAACTACTTGGAATTCCAATTATATTTTTAACTGCCTATTCTGATTCAGAAACACTTAATCGGGCAAAGTTGACTGAACCTTTCGGATATTTAATTAAACCATACAAAGAACGTGAACTACATACGACTATAGAAATTTCGCTGTATAAATATAAAATGGAAAAGCTCATTCATGAGCATGAGCGTTGGTTGGACACGTTGCTCCGCAGTATAGGTGACGGGGTGATTACAGTCGGTATAGATGGTTTAATAACTTCAATGAGTCCTGTTGCAGAAACACTTACCGGCTGGAATGAGTCGGAAGCAATGAAAAAAGATTTACTGGAAATTCTACAGGTTGAAGAGTCGGGAGTTTATCCTGTTTTACCTGATCTGATTGATCAGGCATTAGATGGTGAAACTGTAGCATGTCTTGTTGATAATGAACCAATATTGGTCAACAGCAACGGTAAGAGAATTGTAATTGATTTTAGTGCAGCACCAATCCGTAACGAAAATGATGAAATTGTAGGTGCAGTCTTAACAATGCGTGATATTACTGCACGTAAAAAAGCTGAATTAGATTTATTGGAAGCCCGTCAGATTTTAAGTAATACCTTAACTCCACGTGAAAAAGAAATTTTGCAGTTGATGGTGAACGGCTCAAGTACAAAGGAAATTGCTTTTGATTTGAATATCAGCAACCGTACTGTAGAAGCACACCGCCAGAATATGATGGTCAAGCTCGATGCAGGAGATATGACCATGCTTGTGCGACTGGCTGTATCACACAAATTAGTACCCATGGGGTGATTTGGCTGATTCAGTTATCTCAATGCTATGAAATTAATTCAGAGTAATTCAGAATTGCAGTTCAAAGAATTACTTGTTAAGATTGAACTTGCAGGATTAATTTAAAAAAATTCATAAACATTATCTTAACCGTAAAATCAGGACAACTAATGTCTTCAGTGAAGGCACCTTCCAAAGCAAAGTCAGTTTCAGCTCAAGCAAATTTCCCCAAAACAGAACTTGAAAAAGCCACCATTCGATTCGCCGGGGACTCTGGTGATGGTATGCAGCTGACTGGTACTCAATTCTCTACAACTTCTGTCATGGCAGGAAACGATGTGATTACGTTTCCAGATTTCCCAGCTGAAATACGTGCTCCAGCAGGTACTTTAGCAGGAGTGTCAGGTTTTGACCTCAGTATCTCCAGCAGTGAAATATATACTACTGCCGATTGTCTGGGAGTTTTAGTGGCCATGAATCCTGCAGCACTCAAAGCGAATTTAATTGATTTAGAAAAAGGCGGCATCCTGATTGTCAACTCTGACAGTTTTGCAAAGAATGATTTACTAAAGGCAGAGTATTCGGAAAATCCTCTGGAAAGCGGAGAGTTGAGTGATTATCGTGTGGTGCAGATTCCAATTACAAAATTAACTTTAAAAGCAGTTGAGGAAACCGGATTATCTTTCCGTGACGGTGCCCGCTGTAAAAACTTTTTTGCACTTGGAGTGGTTAAATGGTTGTTTGTACGTTCTTTAGAGCAGACACAGGTTTGGATTAAAGATAAATTTAAAAATAAACCGGGTATCGCAAAAGCCAATGAACTTGCACTGCAGGCTGGTTACAACTATGCGATCACAATTGAGTTATTTCAGGAACGTTATCATGTCTCACCTGCAGTTTTACCTTCAGGGGAGTATCGGCAGATCACTGGGAATCAGGCACTTGCTTTAGGCTGCGTAGCGGCATCTTTGCGTTCCGGTCTTTCCCTGCTTTATTCAAGTTATCCAATCACTCCGGCTTCAGATATCCTGCACGATTTAGCACACTATAAAAATTATGGTGTAAAAACAATTCAAGCCGAAGACGAAATTGCGGCTATGTCCTCTACAATAGGTTCAGCCTTTGGAGGTGTTTTAGCTGTTACTGGAACAAGCGGTCCAGGACTTGACTTGAAAAGTGAGGCTCTTGGTTATGCCGTAATGACTGAACTTCCTGTAGTTGTACTTAATGTTCAGCGTGGTGGACCATCTACAGGCTTGCCAACTAAGGCGGAACAAACTGATTTACTTTCAGCGTTATATGGACGACATGGAGAATCTCCGGTTCCGGTACTTGCAGCCGCAACTCCGGGAGATTGTTTTTTCATGGTGCTTGAAGCATTTCGAATTGCGTTAAAATACATGACACCTGTAATTGTACTCAGTGACGGAGGTTTGGCTAATGCTTCTGAACCATGGAAAATTCCTGATGAAGATGAACTGCCGGATCTAACGCAAAATTTTCATACTGACCCTGAAAACTTTTCTGCCTACAATCGAAATCAGAAAACTCTTGCACGCAACTGGGCTATTCCAGGAACAGCCGGTTTGGAACATCGGATTGGTGGTTTAGAAAAAGATTTTGATACTGGAGAAATAAATTATGATCCAGAAAATCACGAAAAAATGGTTTTGTTGCGTGATGAAAAAATTCGTGGGATAGCCAAAGATCTGCCGCCTCTGGAAATTATAGGTGAGGAAACTAATGAGCTTTTGGTTGTCACCTGGGGTAGTGTTTTTGGACCGGCATTTTCAGCAATTAAAAGTCTACAGGCTGAAGGTCATCAGGTCTCTATGCTGCATCTGAGGCACCTGTATCCTTTTCAGGAAAACTTGGGCAAAATACTGGGCAATTTTAACAAAGTACTGGTGCCTGAAATGAATTTGGGGCAATTATCACGTATGTTGCGTGCAGAATTTTTGGTCGATGCAATTCCATTTTCTAAATTGCAGGGTCGACCTTTTTTGATTTCAGAAATCCGCAACCAAGTGCTGGAGTTGCTGGGTGAAAGTGGTGCATCCAGTCCCTGCAGGGATGTTTAATTATATTTTCAACTATTGAATAGCTTATAAATTCGTATGAATATTCCAGTTAAACCGCTGAGCTCAGTTGCCCTCACCAAAGCAGATTTTGTTTCAAAGCAGACAGTCCGCTGGTGTCCAGGTTGTGGCGATTATTCAATATTGGCTAATATTCAGAAGGTGCTGCCTGAACTGAATATTCCCAAAGAAGACATCGTTTTTGTCTCCGGAATTGGTTGCTCAAGCCGTTTCCCGTATTATATGGACACGTATGGGATGCATACACTTCATGGTCGTGCACCTGCATTTGCAACCGGATTGAAGGTTGCACGTCCGGAACTATCCGTCTGGATTGTCACCGGTGACGGTGACGGACTTAGTATAGGCGGAAATCAGTTACTACATATGCTGCGTCGTAATCTTGATGTTAATGTTTTGTTGTTCAATAATCGTATTTACGGACTGACAAAAGGTCAGTATTCACCAACTTCTGAGCAGGGGAAGGTGACCAAAAGCACCCCCTTTGGATCACCGGATATGCCTCTTAATCCTATGCTGTTTGCACTTTCTGCCGGCGCTACTTTTATTGCCCGCACTTTTGATGTGGATACAAAAGGAATGCAGGAAATATTTAAAGAAGCGGCAAAACACAAGGGTACATCTTTTGTTGAAATTTATCAGAATTGCAACATCTTTAACGATGGTACATTTGCTGCGGTTAAGGACAGATCAGTCAGAGAAGATCGTATTCTGCGTCTCAAACATGGAGAGCCTTTTGTCTTTGGTAAAGAGCAGAACAAAGGAATTCGTTTGAACGGCTTAAAGCCCGAAATTGTGGAATTGGGGAGTGGAGTAAATGAAAATGAACTGCTCAAGCATGATCAATTCAGTTCAGACAGTACACTGGCAAACTTGTTAAGTGGTTTTGATTATCCTGAATTTCCTGTACCAATGGGTATTTTAAGGCAGGTGGAAAATTCTACTTATGAAGAGAAAATTGAACAGCAAATCAAAACACAGATTGAGTTGAAAGGTGTTGGAAATTTGACCAATCTGCTAAGAGGTGGTCAGGTCTGGACAAACTGAGTTATTTCTCTTTTGTCAAAAAAAATCTTGCATTCCTGCTGACATTTTAATAGAATTAAATGTTTAGTAGGGCGATTAGCTCAGCTGGGAGAGCAACGGCCTTACAAGCCGTAGGTCACAAGTT